>Ga0315548_1000212_pt1 | contig 54793 bp, 56 predicted proteins | sample SalMarSW160110MG_2_FD_202540 | JGI IMG/M metagenome (GOLD analysis project Ga0315548, IMG submission 202540) | Salt marsh sediment microbial communities from the Plum Island Ecosystem LTER, Massachusetts, United States - Salt Marsh Sediment SW1601-110 ... | reverse complement strand
CCAGTTGTCGCCGTTGAGGATGTTGTCGCCGCCGCCCCGGACGAAGGCCGGATCGTACAGCTCGATCGTCGGCCCGGAGGTGGCGCCGGGCGGAACCTCGACTCCGTAGATGTAGCCGGTGTTGCGAGCGTCCGGATTCTGGGCGCAGCCTGGACCGTCCTGCCATTCGAGACAATGCGACGAGTAGAGGTCCCCCATTCCCTTGCCCGTGTAGTAGCCGTGGATGTTGGCCCAGAAGTTCGGCATGTAGCCGGCCTGTGGATCGTTGCCGAATCGGCGCTCCGGACTCCCCAGCGGGAGCGGCAGCACGTACTCGGCCACGGCCTCGCGGGAGAGACTGACGCTGTCGATCCCGAAGACTCGCATGAAGAACGTGGGGACGTTGTTGTCGACCGTCACCTGGAGCTGGTGGTCGCTTCCCGGCACCTTGGCCGGGGTGACGACAGCGTTGACGCCGTCGACGTATTCGTTGGCGGTGGCGGCGGCGATCGCCACCGACGAGGCGGTGGGGAACTCGTCGGGCATGTACACCACCCCGGCGAGGGCGGCGGCGTCGGCCGCCTGCTGGGTACGGATGCTGTTGAGGTAGAGCCAGCCGAGATCGACCGCCATGGCGGCGGCACCCATCATCACGACCATCAACAACGCCATGAGGATCATGGTGACACCGCTCTCGGTGTCACCACCGAACCGCTTCCGGATCCGGTCGAAGATGCGTCGGTTCACGGGAGTGACCCTCCTCAGGAGCTCGTTCCGTAGACGTCGGGCTCCATACGCATCCGGGCATCGTCCGCCCAGTGGGCCGGCGAGCTCATGAACGGGAGCACGTTGGTCACCCACTCGTGGGTGAACTGGATCTCAACGCCGATCACGTCGGGTTGCGGGACGAGGGTCGTGACCCGGGCGCTGGGAGGCCAGTTACCCGGATTCCCGTAAACGGGCGAGTTGTCCGGGTCGGGACACGGATCCCACTTGCACAGCGTCGCCGGGTTGTAGGTGTAGTGGTTCTGCGACGTCGACATCGACCCGTTGGGATTCGCCTTGTAGATGATCACCTTGTCGATCGACGACGGATCGACCGCTCCCACCAATCCCGCTTCGACGGCCTGCAGGATGGCGAAGTCGGCGCCGTCGTCGGTGCCCATCACGCTGCCGATGCGGGCGGCGCCCGCCACGGCGTGGCTGTAGGAGAGCCGGCTCTTGAAGGCGAGTCCGAACTCGAGCGCTCCGAAGACGAGCATCACGATGAGGGGCACGACGATGGCAAACTCGACCATGGCGGCGCCGCGCTCGGACCGCTCCCGGTGGCGACGCGTGGACTTGTTGCTACTCACAGTGGTCACATACTACCCCTGAGTGGTCGAAGGTGCCAGCGGATTCTACCGGTGATTCGGACTGTTTACGCGCGACCTGAAGGACTAGTACGGCGCTGCCTCAGAATGCGTCAGGCACCCAGCCTGCCGAGCAGGCGATCACGCCTGTGCTCCAGCTCGCGGCGCTTGCTCTCCAGCTCCGCGATGTGGGCCTCGAAGCGCGCCACGTCCCCGGCGGTCTCCCGGGCATCGGCCCGATCGAGGGGATGGTCCGACACCACGGCGTCGCGGGTGGCGTCGTCGTTGAGATGGATGTGGAACTCCAGCTCCTGGCGGGTGAGCACTTCGTCGCGGCGCAGCGCCTCGATCCGGTCGTTGATCCGGAACAGGCGGCGTTCGATGCGGCGCATGCAGGTGAGTCTACGGCCGGGCTCGGCGCGGTGGTGGCCCCGACCCTATGATGCCCGCCCCGCCGGGATGGCGAAATTGGTAGACGCGACGGACTCAAAATCCGTTGGGCGAGAGCCCGTGGGGGTTCGAGTCCCCCTCCCGGTACCAGCGGTCGGGCCCGCTGCGTCAGGTCCGGTTGCGGCGCATCGCCGCCGCCAGCTCCTCGACCGCCGCGCCCAGCGACTCCCCCGCCGCCGTGGCGTCGGCGGCGTCCAGTACCCGGCGTACCAGCGCCGACCCCACGATCACCCCGTCGGCGATGGCGGCGGCGGCGTGGGCCTGCGCCGGGGTCGAGATGCCCACCCCGAGCACCAGCGGCACGTCGGTCGCCTCGCGTACCCGCGATGCCAGCGCCGCGGCTCGCCCACTCGACGCGGTGCGCTCCCCGGTGACCCCCATGTCGGCGACGCCGTACACGAACACCGGATCGGCCGCCGCCACCTGTGCCAGGCGCTCGGGCGGCGTCGTCGGCGCCACGAACAGCGCCAGGCCGAGCCGGTGGCCGGCGAAGGCGGCCCGGAAGACGTCTGCCTCGTCGACCGGCATGTCGGCGACGATGACACCGGAACCGCCGGCCTCCTCCACCCGGCGGGCGAACTCCTCGATCCCGACCCGGAACACCGGATTGGCGTAGGTCATGACCACCACTGGCTTGCCGGTGCGCGCCGTCACCTCCGCCACCACCTCCAGGCCGGGCCCGAGCCCGGATCCGGTCGCCAGCGCCCGCAGCCCGGCTTCGTGGATGGTGGGGCCGTCCATCAGAGGATCCGAGTAGGGAATGCCGACCTCGAAGCCGTCGGCGCCGGCGGCGGCCATCGCCTCGAACAGCGCCGGGGAGTCGGCCACCGTCGGGAGCCCGGCCGTCATGTAGGGCAGCAGGGCGGCCCGTCGCTCGGCGGCGGCGGCCGCGAACATGCCCCGGAGCCGGGTGACGCCGTCAGCCATCACGCCGCTCCAACTGTTCGATGTCCTTGTCGCCCCGGCCGGAGAGGTTCACCACCACGTTGCGGCCGGCGAGATGCTCCGCCTCCCGCACCACCCAGGCGAGGGCGTGGGCCGACTCGAGGGCCGGGATGATGCCCTCGGTCTCGGTGAGCAGGTGCAGCGCCGCCACCGCCTCGTCGTCGGTGACGGCCTCGTACCGCACCAGCCCGGCATCCTTGAGGTAGGCGTGCTCGGGCCCGACCCCGGGATAGTCGAGGCCGGCCGAGAGCGAATGGGCCTCGAGGATCTGCCCGGCGTCGTCCTGGAGTAGGTAGGTCATGGCCCCGTGAATCACCCCGGGGCTTCCCGCCCCCAGTGAGGCCCCGTGTCGCCCGGTGGCGAGCCCGAAACCGGCCGCCTCCACCCCCACCAGCTCCACCCCCGACCCGGCGTAGGGGTAGAACACCCCGATGGAGTTCGACCCGCCGCCGACACAGGCCACGATGACGTCGGGCTCGGGACGCTCCGGGGACGACCCGTCCATCTGCTGCTGCAGCTCCTCGCCGATGACTTTCTGGAACTCCCGCACGATCCAGGGGAAGGGGTGGGGGCCCACCACCGACCCGATGATGTAGTGGGTCGTCTCCACCGTGGCGACCCAGTCCCGCAGCGCCGCCGAGACCGCGTCCTTGAGGGTTCCCGCCCCGATCGCCACCGGCACGACCTCGGTGCCGAGCAGCCGCATCCGGTGCACGTTGGGGGCCTGTCGCTCGATGTCCTTGGTCCCCATGTACACCACCCCTTCCAGCCCGAAGAGGGCGCAGGCGGTGGCGGTGGCCACCCCGTGCTGGCCCGCTCCGGTCTCGGCGATGATGCGGCGCTTTCCCATGCGCCGCGCCAGCAGCCCCTGGCCGATGGTGTTGTTGATCTTGTGGGCGCCGGTGTGGGCGAGATCCTCCCGCTTGAGGAAGAGGTGGAGGCCGAGCCGCTCGGAGAGGCGCCGGGCCCGGTACACCGGGGTGGGGCGGCCGACGTAGGTGGCGAGCAGCTCGTTCAGCTCCGCCACGAAGGCGGGATCGACCCGCGCCTCTTCGAAGGCGGCCTCCAGCTCGAGCAGCGCCGGCATCAGCGTCTCGGGAGCGAACCGCCCTCCGTACGCTCCGAACCTCCCCTGCGCGTCGGGACGCTCCAGTCTCACGCCCGTTTCGCCTCCCTGACGAAGGCCGTCACCCTACCGTGATCCTTGATGCCCGGAGCAGCCTCCAGCCCGCTCGAGGCGTCCACCCCCCAAGGCCGCAGCGTGGTGACAGCCTCGGCCACGTTGTCCGGCCCGAGGCCACCGGCGAGCACCCAGGGCCCTTCGATGCCGGTGGCGAGGGCCCAGTCGAAACGGCGGCCGGTGCCGCCCAGGGCGGCGCCGGCGGTGGCGTCCAGCAGCGGCACCCCCTCCCCGGGTGCGGGCAGCTCCAGGGCGGCGGCGACCAGCACCGGGCGCAACACGAAGATCCCGGCGGCGACCGCGGCGGCGGCGACCGCGGTGGCGTGGGCGCCGTAGGGCTGGATCGCGTCGGCCCCGATCTCATCCAGCAGCGCCGCCAGCTCGGCGGGCGCCAGGTCGACGGTGAGCAGGACCCGCCGCACCCCCTCGGCGGCGGCGGCGAGCGCCCCGGCCCGTTCCCGCGAGACGAAGCGGGGCGACGACGGGATCAGCACGATGCCGACGGCGTCGGCGCCGGCTGCCACCGCGGCGGCGACGTCCTCGGTCCTGGTCAGCCCGCACACCTTGACCCAGGTCACGGCGCCACCTGCCGGAGCGAGGCCACGAACCGGGCCGGATCACCGGAGCGCACCGCCGCCTCCCCCACCAGGACGGCGTCGTAGCCGGCGGCCGCCATGCGGGCCGCGCCCGCCGCCGACCCCACCCCGCTCTCGGCCACCTTCACGGCTCCGGGCCGGATGGCGGCGGCGAGCCCCTCGGCGGTAGCGAGATCGGTCACGAAAGTCCGCAGGTCCCGGTTGTTGACCCCGATGATGGAGGCGCCGGCCCGGTTCGCCACCGCCAGCTCGGCGGCGTCGTGGATCTCGACGAGGGCTTCGATCCCAGCCGCGGCGCTTGCCGCCAGCAACTCCTGCAGCCGGTCCGGGCCGAGGGTGGCCACGATCAGCAGCAGAGCGTCGGCCCCGGCGGCGGCCGCCTCGTCGACCTGGAGCGGATCGAGGATGAAGTCCTTCCGCAGCACCGGGAGCGGCACCGCGGCCCGCACCGCCCGCAGGTCGTCGAGCGACCCGCCGAAGAAGTCGGGCTCGGTGAGCACCGAGATGGCGGCGGCGCCGCCCTCCAGGTAGGCGCGGGCCTGGGCAACCGGGTCGAGCCCGGGAGCGATCGGCCCGACCGAGGGTGAGCGCCGCTTGATCTCGGCGATGACCTGGAGCCCGGGGGCGGCGAGGGCGGCGCCCAGGTTGCGCGCCGCATCGGGCCGCTCCGTTGCGATCGCCGCCGGGGAGGCGGCGAGGGCAGCGATACGGCGCCGGGTCGCGGTGAGGATCTCGCCGAGCATGGAAGGGCATCGTAGCCCGGACCGTCACTCGTTCTGGAGGCTCCGGATCAGCACCACCAGGCTGTCGATCTGCTCGGGGGTGAAGCGCCCGAACGACGGCATCGCCCCCGGTCCCACCTCGATCACCCGGGCGATCTGGTCGTCGCGCAGCCCGACGGCGCGGGAGTCGGGCCCGATCGCCGGGGCCAGGCTGCTCCCACCGCCCTCTTCCCCGTGGCAGCGGGCACAGCTGTGATCGAACAGGTCCCGCCCGACGAGGCCTTCGGAAGACGAGCCACAGGAGGCGAGGAGCAGGGCGGCGCAGGCGAGCAGGGCACATCGGCGGGTCATCGGCGCGAGGCTAGCGAGCGGCGACCGGCCGGGGGCACCGGTCAGAGGGACGGATCGAGTGGGAGCTCGCGGACATGCCCCTGCGCCGGCCCGCCCAGGGTCGCCACCTCGACGGTGGTGCCCGCCTCCACCTCGGCCCGCACCATGGCGAGGGCCACCGGGACGCCGAGACGGGACGAGTGGGCAGCCGAGGTCACCTCCCCCACCTCGCGGCCGTCGCAGCGGACGGGCCCGCCCGGCAGCGACGCCCCGGCCCCCATCACCAGACCCATGAGGTGGCGGTTGACGTGGCCGCGGGTGTCGATCCGGGCCACCAGCTCCTGGCCGAGATAGCAGCCCTTGTCGGAGTCGACCGCCGCCTCGACGAGGCCGGTCTCCTGGGGGATGGGCTCCCCGGCGGTCTCGGCCCACCCCGGCTCCCCGGCCTCGATCCGGAACGCCTCGAACGCCTCCACCGCCACCGGCTCGGCGCCGGCGGCGACGAGGGTCTCCGGGGCGACCCCGACGGCGAGGAAGCGGGGCACGCTCACCCGGAGGAAAGGGGTACGGGCCACCAGGCCGCCGCCGGCAAGGGCGGCCCAGCCGGCCGGTTCCGGGATTGCGGCGCCGGTGACGTGCCGCACCACCGCGGCGGCCCCGGGACCACACAGGTCGAGGGTCGGCTGCGCCTCGGGCTCGATGACGGCATCGACCCGGAGCCGGAACCGGGCCAGATCGCCGGCGACGATCTCTCCCCCGCCGGCGTCGACCACGATCCCGACCTCCTCTTCCCCGGCGAGCAGCCACAGCGCCGCCCGGAGCCGGCCCCGCGGGCTCAACAACAGGGCCCGGGCGGCGGTGCCGGGTGACATCGCCTCCACCGACCGGCTCACCAGCCCGTCGAGGAAGCGCACGGTGTCGGGACCGCGCACCCACACCACCTCGCGTCCCGCCGCGACGAGGCCGGTCCCGGTCCGGATCGGCCCGGGGCTCGCCCCGGAATCAGACATCCCACGAGCCTTCGATGGCGGCGAGCACCGCCGCCGCCTTGTTGAGGCATTCCTGATACTCGGAGGCGGGGTCGCTGTCGGCCACGATGCCGGCCCCGGCCTGGACCCAGACCTTGCCGTCGGCCGCCACCAGGGTGCGGAGGGCGATGGCGGTGTCCACGTTGCCGGAGAAGTCGATGTAGCCGACCGCCCCGGCGTAGGGGCCCCGCGCCGTGGGCTCGAGGTCGTCGATGATCTCCATCGCCCGTACCTTGGGAGCGCCGGAGACGGTCCCGTGGGGGAAGGTGGCGCGGAGCACGTCGACCGGACCCACCCCGGGCCGCAGCTTCCCCGACACGTTGGAGACGATGTGCATCACGTGGGAGTAGCGCTCGATCACCATCAGCTCGTCGACCGTGACCGAGCCGTACTCGCAGACCCGGCCCAGGTCGTTGCGAGCCAGGTCGACCAGCATCACGTGCTCGGACCGCTCCTTCGGGTCGGCGAGCAGATCCTGCTCGAGGGCGGCGTCCTCCTCGGGGGTAGCGCCGCGGGGACGGGTCCCGGCGATGGGACGGCTCGTCGCCTTGCCGTTGCGGGCCCGGGACATGACCTCGGGGGAGGAGCCGACGATGGCAATCTCCCCGTGGCGGACGAAGAACATGAAGGGAGACGGGTTCACCAGTCGCAGCGAGCGGTAGATGGCGAACGGGTCCCCGGCGAAGTCGACCTCGAACCGCAACGATGGCACGATCTGGAAGGCGTCGCCGGCCTTGATGTGCTCGATGGCGGTGCCCACCGCCGCCTCGAAGGCCTCCCGGGTCATGTTGGCCCTCGCCTCCGGCCTCCGGGTGAAGGCCGGCCGGGGCCGGATCCGGTACCGCTCCCCCGCTCCCAGCGCCTCCACCGCCTCCTCCAGGTCCGCCACCGCGGCGTCGTAGGCGGTGGCCGGGTCGGCGTCGCCCACGAACACGTTCCGGATGAGCCGCACCGTCTGCCGGAACCGGTCGACGACGGCGAGCATCCCGAAGAAGTGCCACATCATCTCGGGCAGGCCACGGTCGTCGGGGGGACGGTTGGGGAGATGCTCGACGTAGCGCACCACGTCGTAGGCGAGGTACCCGACCGCCCCGGCGAACAGCGGCGGGGGGAGGTCACCCAGGCCGAGGACGGCGGGGGGCGGGGTGCCGTAGCGCCCGATCACCTGCTCGAGCACGGTGAGGACGTCGCCGGCGGGAAGCTCGACGGCGCCCCCCTCGACCCAGCAGCGGCCGTCCCGGGCCAGCAGGGTGAATTCGGGACGCCATCCCACGAACGACCAGCGGGCCCAGCGGTCCCCGCCCTCGACCGACTCCAGCAGGAAGCCGGAATTCCGGCCCACCAGCTTCTCGAACACCGAGACCGCGGTCTCCCGGTCGCCGAGCACCTCCACCGACACCGGCACCACCGGGTACTCGGCCGCCAGTGCCACGAAGCCGGAGCGATCCAGATCGGGTTGCATCGGGCGAGGTTATCGGATCTCAGACCTCGGCAAGACCTTCCAGGCCGAGCTTCACCAGCAGGTTGCTGAACCAGGCGTTGAGATCGGTGATCCGGCCCGTCACCAGGAGCAGCCCGAATCCGGCCAGCAGCAGCCCGGAGACCACGCTGATCGGGGTGAGGAAGCGTTTGATCCAGTTGAAGAACGAGAAGGCCTTGGCGAGCAGCAGGGCCGAGACCAGGAACGGGATGCCGAGGCCCAGCGAGTAGAAGGCGAGCACCACCATGCCCCGGCCCATGGTCGCCTCGCTGGCGCCGAGAGCGATCGCCGCCGTCAGGAACGGCCCGATGCAGGGGGTCCACCCGAAGGCGAAGGCCATGCCCATCACCGGAGGGGCGAACACCCCGAGCCGGCTTGGCCGCACCTCCTTGCGCCGGTCCTTCATGAACGGCACGAGGAGCCGCGGGTTCCAGATCGCGGTGACCGCGATGAAGATCCCCATGACCACGATGACCCATCCGGCGACGGTGGTGAATACGTGGCCGGTGAGCGCGTGTCCGAGCGAGGAGGCGGCCGCCCCGAAGAGCACCACGAAGACCGCCGAGAAGCCGAGCACGAACAGCCCGGTGGCACGCGCCACCCTCCACATCGACACGTCGCCCTCGGCCAGTTCCCGGGTGGAGTACCCGGACATGAGGCTCAGGTAGCCGGGAAGCAGTGGCAGCACGCACGGCGAGAGGAAGGAGGCGGCGCCGGCGAAGATCGCGGCGAGCAGCGTCGGGTTGGCCACGCGGGCGCTCCTGTCGGGTCGTCGGGCGGTTCCTCGGTCAACACCCGCCGGACAGCCTCTGTTCCCCCGCACCATACGCCGGGCCGGCCTCGGGTTCGAATGCCGCTCACCGCCCCACCGGGTAACCTCATGGCCGCCGATGAGGACGGGGCCCACCACGGAAACGGACGGAACTGCGGCGGCGGATCGCTCATGACCAGCCGCGCCAAGAAGCCCTCCTTCACCGTTCGCGATCGCCGGATTCTCACCCTCATGGTGCTGGTCGGGTTCGTCGCCGCCTACGGCGGCAGCCAGATCACGTCCACCCTCCCCTTCGCCCGCAAGAGCCTGGGCATCAGCGAGGGCGGCATGTTCTGGGTGTTCGGGATCACCCGGGCGGCGTCGCTGGCGGGCCTCGCCTTTGCGGTGGTGGCCGATCGTGCCGGGCGCCGCAAGCCCTTCCTGGTGGCCTTCACCATGATCCCCGCCGGCAACCTGCTCACCGTGATGATCCCGGGGGTCGCCGGCTTCGTCGCCACCCAGGCGGTGACCCGGGTGGCGGTCATCGGCGTCGCCGCCCTCTCCGTGGTCTACCTGGCCGAGGAGATCACCCCGGGACGGCGCGCCCTCGGCCTCGGCATCTACGCCCTGGCCGGATCGATGGGTTCGGGCCTCGGGTTGGTGTTGCTGCCCGTCGCCGAGCAGTCGCCCGACGCCTGGCGCATCCTGTTCGGGCTCACCGCGGTCGGGTTCCTGCTGCTGCCGCTGCTGAACCGGTACCTGGCGGAGAGCCGGGCGTTCGTGCCCTTCGGGCGGGACGTGACGTTCCGGCAGGTGCTCAACAGCGGGCTGGCCAAGCACTTCTGGCCCCTCGCAGGCATGGCGTTCTTCATCGCGGTCTTCTCCTCCCCCGCCCTCAACTTCGTGATGGAGCGGCTGGTGAACGACCTGGCGTGGGAGGCGGCCCCGGCCCGTTTCTTGCTCATCGTCTTCAGCGGCCTCGGCGCCCTCGGGCTCATCCTCGGGGGGCGCATGGCCGACGCCATCGGGCGCCGCCACACCACCGTGCTGGCGTTGGCGCTGGGACTGCTGGGCGGGGTCGGCTTCTACACCCTCGACAGCGGCTGGCTCCTGGCACCGGCCATCTTCCTCGCCACCGCCGGGCTCAGCATGCTCACACCGGCTTTTGCCGCCCATCGCTCCGAGCTGTTCCCCACCCGGGTTCGGGCCATGGCGGCCGGCTGGATCACCAATGTTGCCATCGCCGGCTCGATCACCGGCTTCGTGATCGGGGCGCTGGTCGTCGATCGTGCCGGGCTCTCGACAACGATCACCATCCTCGGATCAGGCTTGCTGATCTCGATGTATCTCGTACTCCGGCTCCCAGAGACCCGTGGCATGGACCTCGTACGCGCCGGGGCCGCCCGCAGGCACACCGCGGGACGTGTCCCGAGAGCCGCCGTACCGCCGTCCCAGCCGGCATCCGGCACGGCCCGGCCGGATGCCATTCCGTAGCGCGGCGCTCCCTCACGTTCCGGCTGGAACCCGCCGCGGAGGCTGGGAGGATTCCTGGTAGTACACGGCCTTCCAGCGTCCGTCGATCTCCTGGAAGAGAAACGTCGCTCCCGCCTTGTCGAAGACATCCCGCTCCCCCGTCTTCAGGGTGGCGACGACCTTGTAGACCCAGGCGTACCGCACGAGCCCGCCGGGCAGGGTTTGCACGTCTGCGCCGAGCGTCTCGATCTCGAATGCCGAGCACTGCTCGAAGTACGCGCCGTTGCCCGCGAAGAAGGTGTCGAAGTCGCACAGCGATCCGTCGGCCCCATCATGAGGAAGTCGGACGACCGGGAGTACGGAGCGAATGCCGCCTCGAGGTCGAGCGCCTCGCACCCGGCGATCAGTTCGTCGACGATCTCACGCACCTCGTCTGCTCCCACGTCCCGCTCCTTTCACTTCGTGTCCGTCTTCCCCCGAGAGGCCGACCTCCTACCCACCGAGCTCGGGGGGCGGCGTCTTGTCGGGAAAGGGGCATCGATCCGCCAGCGGGCACTGCCAGCAGCGGGGCCTGCGGGCGTCGCACACGTCGCGGCCGAACTGGATGAATCGCATCGACACCCCTGCCCAGTCCTTGGCGGGGTAGAGCGCCCGCAAGGCGAACTCGATCCGCTCCGGATCGGTCCCGGAGGTGAGCCCGAGCCGCCCGGCAACCCGCTTGACGTGGGTGTCCACCGCGATCGCCGGGATACCCCATGCCTCCGCCAGGACCACGCTCGCCGTCTTGCGGCCCACGCCGCGCAGCGACGTCATCGCCTCCAGGTCGGCCGGCACCTCCCCGTCGAAGCGGTCGACGAGATCGGCTGCCAGGGAGATGATCGACTTCGTCTTCTGCCGGTAGTAGCCGGTCGAGTAGACCACCGCTTCCACCGCCTCGGGGTCGGCCTCGGCGAGGTCATCGGGAGTGGGCCAGCGGCGGAACAGCTCCGGGGTGACCCGGTTGACGTTGTCATCGGTGGTCTGGGCCGAGAGCACGGTGGCCACCAGCAGCTGCCACGGATCGACGTAGTCGAGAGCGGTCCCGATCGACGGGTAGCGCGTCCGGAGGCGGTTGAGGACGACTCGGGCATGGCGGCGCTCCTCCACCGAGGGGCCGGGTGATTCCGCTCCGCGCCGACGTGCCATCACGGCTCGATGCTAGAACGAGCCGCCGACACGATCCCGCCCCCGACCGGGGCGGGTACGATACCGCCGTGGATCTCAAGACCGCCGTCTCCTCCCGAGCCCGGATCGAGGGCGAGTTGATCCTGGTGGACGAGTTCCTCAACCACCGTGTCGAGCCCCCCATCCTGGAATCGGTGGGCCGCGAGCTGGCCGCCCGCTTCGCCACCACCACCCCCGACCTGGTGATCACCGCCGAGGCGTCCGGGATCCCGCCGGCGTTGATGTGCGCCCGCGAGCTCGGCATCCCGATGGTGTACGCCAAGAAGTACCTCGGCACCGGAGACCGCTACTCGTTTGCCCGGGAGGTCGCCTCCCCCACCAAGGGTGTCGAGTACCGGGTCGAGATCGCCCGGCGGGTCCTGACGCCGGGACTCCGGGTCCTCATCGTCGACGACTTCCTGTCACGGGGGCGCACCGCCGAGGCGTTGGGCGAGATGGTGGTCGAGGCCGGGTGCGAGATCATCGGCTTCGGCTTCGCCATCGAGAAGGTCTGGCAGCAAGGAAGGGACCGCCTGGAGCGCCACGGCTGGACGGTCCACTCCCTCGTCGAGATCGAGAGCATCGACGGGTCGGACATCCTGATCCGCTGAGCGCCGTGCACCCGTCCCGCATCGTCATCGTCGCCGGCACCGGGATCGGTGCGGTCTCGCTGCTGCTCCCGTTCCTCACCGCGCCGCTGCTGGGGACGATCAACGGGGCCGGGGCCGCCGCCGGGGCCGCCGTCGTCCTGCTCCTCGTCCCCGCCGCCGTCGCCCTTCTCGGGGATCGGCGGGAGGGGTTCGGGCTGCCCACCGCCCTAATCACCGCGGGGTGTGCCGCCGCCGCCACCATCTTCGCCGCCGCCAAGGTGGTCGATGCCCTCGCCGCGGCTCGCGACGTGCGGGCCGCCGGGGTCGCCGCCCAGGTCGGGCCCGGCCCGTGGACACTGCTCGCCGGCTGCGCCGTCGTGGTCGCCGGCATCATCGCCTCGCTGAGCCGCCGGGTGCGCTGATCATCCACCGGTCTCCGCCGCAGGGGCCCCGGCCGGCGACGCTGCTCCTCGTGTTCCGCCTCGGATCGGGACCCGCCGCACCGTGACCCGCCGCACCGTCGCCCACCTCGCCCTCGCCTTCGCCGCCCTGTTGTTCGGGGCGACGTTCGTCGTCATCAAGGAAGCGGTCGAGATCCTGCCCCCGATGAGCTTCGTGGCATGGCGGTTCCTGCTCGGCGCCGCGGTGCTGCTGACCGTGGCCCGACCCCGGGGCAGCCTCATCTGGAAGCACGGATTGGTGGCGGGGGCGTCGCTGCTGGCCGGCTACGCTCTTCAGACCCGCGGCCTCGCCTCCACCTCGGCCTCGAACTCGGGGCTCATCACCGGGCTCTACGTCGTGTTCACGCCGCTGATCGCGGCCGCCTCGTTCCGGCGCCGCCCCCACCCGCTCACCCTCGCCGGGGCCGTACTCGCCTTCGTCGGCCTCGCCCTCCTCACCGTGGAGCACGGCCTGACCCTGCGCAGCGGTGATCTGCTCACTGTGGGGTGCGCGGTCGCCTTCGCGGTCCACATCGTGATCCTGTCCCGGTTCGCTCCCCGCCACCCCATCGTCGCCTTCACTGCGGTCCAGCTGCTGGTGGTGTCGCTGGGAGCCATGGTCCTGGCCGTGATCGAGGGCTTCACCGTTCCCGGCTTCGACTCCCTCGCCGCTCTGGCCGCCACCGGCCTCGCCGTCAGCGCCGGGGCCTTTCTCATCCAGGTGTGGTCGCAAACGGTGATCGGTCCCAGCCGGACCGCGGTCATCCTGGCGCTGGAGCCAGCGTTCGCGGCGGCCACCGCCGCCGTCGTGCTCGGAGAACGGCTCGCCACCCGGGGCTGGCTCGGAGCCGGCCTCATCCTGCTCGGGATCTACGTCGTGGTCGGGTTCACCCCGGACGATCTCCCCGACGCCGAATCGGTGAGTGCCGCCCACTGAGCGATCGTGTCGAGCAGGAGGAAATCGGGGGCCGGCGTCGGGCTAGGTGCGGATCCCGTGCCGGCGCTCCACGATGCGGAGCACCCGTACGCAGAGAGCGATGAGGGCGAGGATGGCGAAGAGGGCCACCGCCAGGTAGGCGAGCAGCTCGAACCCCGAGAAGTAGGAGTTACGGCAGGTCCCGATGCCGTTGGGGCACAGGCCCCACCCGGTCCCGCCCCTCCGGATGTCGAGCAGGACCCACAACGGCACCATGGCCACCCCGATGGCGGCCGCGATCAGGGCCCCGATGAGGATGCGCAGTGCGATCACGCCGCCGAGAATACTTCCGATCCGATTGCAGCGGACTGACCGCACCGCTACGGTGAATCACAGCCGCGTCATTCACCATGCCCCCCACCCTCCCCAGCCCTGCTTCCGCCTTCCCGCACCACGTCGAGCCCTTCAGCGACGAGGAACGGCAGGTCCTGTCCCGTTTCTTCACGAACCTGGACGGGCCGGTGTTCGCCGTCGTCAACCTCCCCGAGGTGGTCAAAGGAGCCCTCTTCGCCCGCTACAGCCGGTCACACAAGTCGGTACGGAGGCTCTTCCTCGACGAGTTCGCCACCATCCCCGAGTTGGGCGGCGCCAGCACCACCCCCGGGGCGGCCGATCCGCTGGTGAACCTGCGCCGCGCCGAATCCCTCTACGACCGGGTCTTCACCGAATACGGGGACGACTCGGTGGCCCAGCTCGGCGGCGCCCACCTCGCCGTCGAGCAGGCCTCCAACGTCCTCACCAAAATCCTGGAGCGGGGTCGCCTCGCCTCCTACCTCGAGCAGAGCACCCGCTACATCTTCTACGACCGCCCGCTCGGCGACCGTTACCGCTACACGGTGCCGGCCGAGATCGCCGCCTCACCCCACCGCGAGGCCTTCGTGGCGACGATGGAGTCGCTCTTCACCACCTACGCCACCCTGGTGCAGCAATTGGTGCCCTACTACGGCACCCTCTTCCCCCGCCAGGAGGGCGACTCGGAGTTCGTGTGGACCTCCAGCATCCGGGCTCGGGCCTGCGACGACGCCCGCGGCCTGCTCCCGGCGGCCACCACCTCGAACGTCGGGATATTCGCCTCGGGGCAGGCCTACGAGGCGATGCTGCTGCGGATGCGGGCCCACCCGCTGGCCGAGGCCCGCCATTTCGCCGACCTGATGCTGGCCGAGCTCCGCAAGGTGATCCCGTCGTTCATGAGGCGGGTCGACGTCCCGGAGCGGGGCGGGGCCTGGTCCGACTATCTGGCCCGCACCGGCGAGGAGATGCAGCGCCTCGCCGACGGCATCGAGGCGGTGCCGGAGGACCGGCCCGAGGTCACCCTGGTCTCCTGGAACCCGGACGCCGAGACCGAGATCGTCGCCGCCGCCCTCTACCCCCACACCACCCTGCCGGACGACCAGCTGCTGCATCTGGCCCGCGACATGGACGGGGCGCAGCGGGCCGCGGTGCTCCGGGCCTACGTGGGCGAGCGCGCCAACCGCCGCCACAAGCCGGGACGGGGCATGGAGCGCACCGGGTACCGGTTCGACATCCTCTGCGACTACGGCATCTTCCGTGACCTGCAGCGGCACCGCATCCTCTCCATCGACTGGCAGCGGCTCGGCCCCCGTCACGGATTCGTCACCCCCGACGCGGTCGGCGACGTCGGGGCCGCCGCGGCCTGGAGCGAAGCAATGGAACGGGCCGCGGTGCTCCACGAGGTGATCGCGACCGATCTCGGGGACGACGTCGCCCAGTACGCCGTCCCGTTCGCCTACAAGATCCGCTTCTACCTCCAGCTCAACGCCCGGGAGGCGTTCCACCTGCTGGAGTTGCGGACCGGCCGCGGCGGCCATCCCGGCTACCGGCGGGTGTGCCAGGAGATGCACCGGCTCATCCGGGACCAGGCGGGCCACCGGTTGGTGGCCGACGCCATGCAGTACGTCGACTACGAGGACTACGACCTGGCCCGGCTCGAGAGCGAGCGGAGGGCGGAGGCGAGGCGTGCCGCCGCCGGGATCGTCCCACCCGAGGTCTGAGACGGGATGCTACGGGGCCAGCGGCACCCGCAGCACGAGCGAGTCGTCCTCCACCGACCAGGAGGCGTTCCCCACCAGCGAGTAGTCGAGGTGGTCCAGCTCGGCCTGGGCCACGAAGGCGCGGCGGGCCTCGCCCTCCAGCGGGGGAATGCCACGTTCGGCGACTGCAGCCGCCCGGTCCCGGAAACGGGCCAGGAACTTCTCGACGTCCAGCTCGGCCACTCCTACCTCCTCGTGGCGGATTCGGCGCCAGGGTACCGGAGGCGACCGGCGACCGGCGACCGGCAACGGCTCTGATACGCTCCGCCCTGGGTGCTCGACCGCAAGCTGTTGCTGATCTCGGGAAAGGGTGGCGTCGGCTCGTCAGCCGTCACCGCTTCGCTGGCGCTCGCCGCCGCCCGGAGCGGACGCTCCGTCCTGGCAATGGGGATGCTGGACGCGCTCGGCCTCGCCGACCACCTCGGGGTCGACGACCTCGACTACGAGGCCCGCCAGGTCGCCCCGGGGGTGTTCACCCTCGCCGTCGACCGGGCTCGGGCCCTCGACGAGTACCTCCGGGTCCAGCTCCGGCTTCCCCGTCCCACCCCGACCCGGCAGCTGGCACGGGCCCTCAACGTCCTGGTCGACACCGCCCCCGGGGTGCGCGAGATCATCTCGATCGGCAAACCGGTGTACGAGGTGTGGAGCGGCCGCTACGACCTGGTCCTGGTGGACGCCCCACCGCTCGGCCAGCTCTTCTCCTACCTGCGGGCCCCCGCCACGATCGCCGACCTCGTCCCGGCCGGTTCGATCCGGGAACAGGCGGGCCGGATGGAAGAGCTGCTGGCCGATCCCGCCGCCAGCGGCCTGCTGCTGGTAACGACCCCCGAAGAGCTCCCGGTGGTGGAGACCGAGTCCGCTCTCGCTCAGCTCACGCGGGAACCGGTGATCGATCTGGTGGCGGTCGTCGCCAACCGCATCCTCCCCGAGCTGGCCGTCTCCGCCGCCCTGGTGGCGGGGCTCCCGCCCGGGCCGCACCGCCGCGCCGCCGAGCTCCACCAGGCCCTGTGGTCGTCGCAGCGCCGCTGGCTCGATGCCCTGCCCCCCGGCCCCCGCCTCCCCTATCTCTTCGGCTCTCACTCCCCCGAGGAGGTGGCGACCCTGCTCGCCGCCGCGTGGGAGCAGCCATGACACCGCGGAATCCGGCCCATGCGGTGCTCGTCGCCGGCGCCGGCGGGGTCGGCAAGACCACCGTGTCCGCCGCCCTGGCGGTGGCGGCGGCTCGGGCCGGGAGGCGCACCCTGGTGGTGACGGTGGACCCCGCCCTTCGCCTCGCCGACGCGCTGGGCCTCACCGAGCTGGGCAACCAGCCCACCCGGGTTCCCGGCCAGCCGCACCTGTGGGGGGCGATGCTCGACGTCACCGCCTCGTGGGAGGCCATCGTGCGACGTCACGCCGCCGTCGACGTCGCCGACCGCCTCGAAGAGAACCCGTTCTTCCGGGCGATCGCCGACCGGTTCCCGGCCGCCCAGGCCTACGCCGCCGGGGAGCAGATGGCCGAGTTCATCGAGAGCGGCGCCTGGGACCTGCTGGTCGTCGACACCCCGCCGGCCGTCGGCGGCATCGAGTTCTTCCTCGCCCCGCGCCGCATGCGCGACCTGATCGGCAGCCGGCTGTTGCGCTGGTTGACCGGCGCCCACATCCCGGGCCGGCGCACCGTGTACCGGGTCACCGCCCGCCCCGTGCTCCGGCTCGCCGACACCGTGCTGGGAGGCCCGCTGCTCGAAGAGATCGCCGAGTTCCTCCTCGACCTGCGCACCCTCTACGACGGTCTGTCCCATCGCGCCCGCTCCATCGAACGGCATTTCCGGATGGCGACCACGGTGGTGGTCACCACCGCCCAACCCACCCCTCTGCGCGAGACGAGGCGCCTTTTCTCCGAGCTGCCGCCCTTGGCGGGCCGTCCCGACCTGGTCGTGTTCAACCGCACCCTCCCGGACGAATGGAGCGCCCGTTCCCGGCTCCGCTCCCCCGGCTTGGAGGAAGCGGCGCGGGCGGCGCTGCGCCACAACCTGGAGCGGTGGGCGGCCGAGTCGGGGCGGCAGCGTGACGCCCGGCACGACCTGGCGGCCCGGCTCGGGGTACCGATGGCCTCGATCCCGTGGCTGCAGGAGGCGCCGACGTCGCTCGCCGGCCTGGTGGGACTGCTCGAGGCCGCCGCGGGTCTCCACCTCGACCTGCTCGGGGTGACGGGGGACTCGCCTGCCGCGTGAGTTCGGTCGTCAGGAAGAGGTGCCCGCTCGACCGCGGCGCCGTGGTGGGGAGGGCACCCCGACCGGGGTGCGCCACGGTCCCTCCGCCCGGCGGGCCAGCGTGGCGAAGTCGGTCCGCTCCAGGATGGCGATGGTGGCGTCCCGCACCTCTTGCCACGTCTCCTTCAGCGAGCACCCGGGGTCCATCGGACACGACGCCGGGTTGCTGCGGGTGGAGCACTCGATCGGGGCCAGTGGACCCTGAAAGACCCGCACCACCCGTTCCAAGGTGATGTCCCCCGGGGGGTGGTTGAGCCGGTAACCCCCGGCCGGGCCCCGCACCGAACGCACGATCCCGGCGCCGCGCAGCTGGTACATGATCTGCTCGAGGAATGACTGGGGAACCCGGGTCCGGGAGGCGATCTCCTGCAGTTTGAGCGGAGCGTCTCCCGTCTCCAGAGCGAGGGCGAGCACGGCGCGGGTGGCGTAGTCCGTCTTCTTGGTGATCCACATCTCTTACTTGATCTCCTCAGTAAAGATTATCAGAACAATTCGGGATTGCCAACGCCGTACCACCGATGTACGATGCGGGATGATCCAAAGTTGATAAACCTTACCTGGTTTATCAACTTTACTAACCATTTGGGGAACCTGGGGAAACACACCATGCACACGAGGAACACCACGAGATCCCACGGGGGATGGCACCGCGCCACCCCGACCCGGCTCGGTGTCGCCACACTCCTGCTCGCCGTCGCCGCCGGCTGCTCCTCCGGCGCCGCGGCTCCCGGCGGCACGCCGGCCTCCTCCGAGGTGCGCCTCGGCTACTTCGCCAACGTCACCCACGCCCCCGCCATCGTCGGAGTGGCCGACGGGCTCTTCGCCGCCGAGCTCGGCGACGACGTCACCCTGACGACGGCGACCTTCAACTCCGGGACCGAGGCCATCACCGCCCTCTTCTCCGACGCCCTCGACATGTCCTTCCTCGGACCCAACCCGGCGATCAACGGCTATGCCCAGTCGAACGGGGAGGCGATCCGTATCGTCGCCGGCTCCACCTCCGGAGGCGCCGCCCTCGTCGTCGCCCCCGGGATCGATTCGCCCGCCGACCTCGTGGGCAAGAAGCTCGCGACCCCGTCCCTCGGCAACACCCAGGATGTGGCGTTGCGGGCATGGCTGGTGAACCAGGGTCTCACCACAACTCTCGAGGGCGGCGGTGAGGTCTCCGTGGTCCCCCAGCCGAATGCCCAGACGCTCCAGACCTTCCGGTCCGGCGACATCGACGGGGCCTGGGTTCCCGAGCCGTGGGCGACGCGCCTCGTCCTGGAGGGTGGAGGCCATATGCTGGTGGACGAACGAGACCTGTGGCCGAACGGCCAGTTCGTGACGACCCACCTGGTGGTGCGGACCGCCTTCCTGCAGCAGCACCCCGACCAGGTGGAAGCCGTGATCCGGGGCCTGATCGCGGCGGTGGACTCCATCAACGCCGATCTGGCCGCCGCCCAGGCGACGGTCAACGCCGGGATCGAGCAGATCACCGGCAAGGCCCTCTCCCCCGAGACGATCGCCGGCGCCTGGTCGCAGCTCACCTTCACCGTCGACCCGATCGCCTCGTCCCTCGAGACCTCGGCAGCCAACGCCGCCGCGGTCGGCCTGCTCGATCCGGTCGACCTCGATGGCATCTACAACCTCACCATCCTCAACGAGGTGCTCGCCTCGCTGGGCCGTCCCGAGATCACGCCATGAGGGCCCCCGCCGGCGTCGCTCCGACCCGCCGCTCGCCCCAGGCGGGCGCTGCCGTCGCCATCCGGGGCGTCTCGAAAACCTACGGTGACGGGCGCTCCTCGGTCGTCGCCCTCGACGACCTCAACCTCGACGTTGCCGGCGGCGAATTCGTCTGCCTGCTGGGAGCCTCCGGCTGCGGCAAGAGCACCCTCCTCAACCTCATCGCCGGCATCTACCGGATCGACCAGGGTTCCATCGACACCGGCGGCCACCGCATCGGGCTCATGTTCCAGGAACCGGCCCTCTTTCCGTGGCTCACCGTCGAACAGAACGTCGACATGGCGATGCAGTTCCGGGCAGTCCCACGGGCGCAGCGGCGTGCCCGCACCGCAGAGCTGCTCGCCCTGGTGAATCTCGATTCCTTCGGAACCTGGCGCCCTCATCAGCTCTCGGGCGGCATGCAGCAGCGAGTCGCCCTGGCACGGGCCCTCGCTCAGGACGCCGACATCCTGCTGATGGACGAGCCGTTCGGGGCCCTCGACGCCATGACCCGCGACGTACTCCACGACGAGCTGGAACGGATCTGGCAGGCTTCCGATCTCACCGTGCTGTTCGTCACCCACAACGTGCGGGAGGCGGTCCGCCTCGGGGACCGGGTGGTACTGCTCTCGAGCCGGCCGGGCCGGGTCGTCGACGAGTACTCCGTCGGCATCCCCCGCCCGCGCCGGATCGACTCACCATCCGTCGCCGAACTCGCCGCCACCGTCACCGATTCGCTGCGGGAGGAGGTGCGGCGCCATGGTCGCTAGCCGGACGCTCGACACCGACCTCCGAGGGCTCGATGCCCTCGACACTCCGCGGATCGAATCCCGCAACCGTGGCGTCGTCGTGTGGTCGGCGGCATGGCCCAAGCTCCTGGCGATCACCCTGGCGCTGGCAACCTGGCAGGTGATCGTGTGGAGCGGGTGGAAGCCAACCTACATCCTCCCCGGTCCCCAAGAGGTTCTGTCACGGCTCGGATCGGAGTTCACTCATTCGACCTTCTACCGGGCGGTATCGGTGACACTTCAGCGTGCCGTCACCGGGTTCGCCCTGGCGGCCGTGCTCGGCTCCCTGCTCGGCCTCGCCGTGTCGCAGAGCCGAATCCTGCGGCGAGGTATCGGCTCGCTCATCACCGGGTTGCAGACCATGCCGTCGATCACCTGGTTCCCGTTCGCCATCCTGGTCTTCAAGCTCAGCGAGGCCGCCATCCTGTTCGTGATCGTGCTCGGCGCAGGGCCCGCCATCGCCAACGGTCTCATCAGCGGTGTCGACCACATCCCGCCCATCTTGCTGCGCGCCGGGCGGGTGCTCGGCGCCCGGGGACTTGCCTGGTGGCGCCACGTCATCTTCCCCGCCGCCCTCCCCGGCTACGTGGCCGGACTCAAGCAGGGCTGGGCCTTCGCCTGGCGGTCGCTGATGGCCGGTGAGATCCTCGTCATCATCGCCTCCCGGCCCTCCATCGGTGTGCGCCTCAAGTTCGCCTACGAGATGGCAGACGCCGCCGGGCTGATGGCGATGATGCTCGTCGTGCTCTTCATCGGGATCGCGATGGACGGCCTCGTCTTCGGAGCGATGGAGCGCCGTATTTTGCGCAACCGTGGATTGCTGACCGGAAGCCGCTAGCCGCGGCCCGCACCTCAGCGGGCGCCAATCGCACTTTTGGGACGCCCTTCAGAACACCGCACCGGGCCCGAGCAGCTCCCGCAGCTCGGCGTAGAGGGCGGTGCGAGGCTCGACCCGGTGGTCGTCACCGAGGCGCAGCACCGTCTCCCCGCTGTCCGACGTCATGTGGAGATAGACCGATGCCGATCCCGGATGGTTCTCGAGGGCGGCCCGGATCCGGTCCACCATGTTGCGGGAGAGGCGGGACGCCGGAACCCGTACCCGGACCATCGCCTCGGCCCGCAGGTCGGGCTCCCGCAGCGTCTCGGCGATGAGCTTCACCTCGTCGCCGCGGTGGTCGACCCGCCCGCTGATGACCAGGATGGCGTCTTCCCGAACAAGGTGCTGATACTCCTTGGCAGTGCGAGGGAAGCACACCACCTCGGTGCTGCCCTGCAGGTCCTCGAGGGCGAAGAACAGCATCGGCTCGCCGTTGCGGGTGTAGCGGCGGGTGATGCCACCGACGATCCCACCCACCGTGACCTTCTCCTTGTCGGAGCGATCCCACAACCCCACCACCGTCGAGGTGCAGATCGTGGTGAGGGCCCGCTCGATCCCGAACAGCGGATGGTCGGACACGTAGAGGCCGAGCATCTCCTTCTCGAAGGCGAGCTTCACCTTCTTGTCCCACTCGTGCTCGGGCACCGTGATCTCGACCGAGGACAGCGCCGCCTCGCCTTCCCCGAACAGGCTGAACTGGCCCATCTCCTCGGCCCGGCGCCGGGTCACGGTGGCGTCGACCAGATCGAAGTAGCTCTCGAAGAGGCCGCGGCGGGTGTGCCCGAGGGAGTCGAACGCCCCCGCCTTGATGAGGGATTCGATGGTGCGCTTGTTGAGCACCGCCAGGTCGACCCGGTTCACGAAGTCCTGGAAGCTCTCGAACCGGCCGTTCTTGGTGCGCTCTTCGATGATCATCTCCACCACCGGCTCGCCGACGTTGCGGACCGCCGACAGCCCGAAGCGGATGTCGCCGTCGACCGAGGAGAAGTCGAGATCGGAGCGGTTGACGTCGGGTACCAGGACTTGCAGGCCCATCTGGCGGCACTCGTGCAGGTAGAGGGCGGTCCGGTCCTTGTCCCGCTTCACCGCGGTGAGAAGGGCGGCCATGTACTCGGCCGGGTGGTGCGCCTTGAGCCAGGCCGTCTGGTAGGCCACCAGGGCGTAGGCGGCGGAGTGGCTGCGGTTGAATCCGTAGCCGGCGAAGTGCTCGATGAACCCGAACAGCTCCTGGCCCAGCTCCCGGGTGTGGCCGTGGGCGACGCACCCTGCGACGAACTGCTCCTGTTGGGCCTTCATCACGCTCGGGATCTTCTTCCCCATCGCCTTCCGGAGCGTGTCGGCCTCGATCATGGTGTACCCGGCCATCTTGCGGGCCACCTGCATCACCTGCTCCTGGTACACCATGATCCCGAAGGTGTCGCCGAGGATCTCCTCCAGATCGGGGTGGAGGTACTCGATCGGGGCCCGCCCGTTCTTGCGGTCGGCGTACTCGGCGTGCATGCCGGCCCCGAGCGGCCCCGGCCGGTAGAGGGCGTTGAGGGCGATGAGGTGCTCGAACTCCTCCGGCCGCAGGTTGCGCATCAGGGCCCGCATCGGGCCGCCCTCGAACTGGAACACCCCCATCGAGTCGCCGGCGCGCAGCATCTCGAACACCATGTCGTCGTCGAGCGGGATCGTGTCGATGTCGACCCGTTCCCCGGTGGTGTGCTCGATCAACTCCAGAGCCCGCTCGATGGTCGCCAGGTTGCGGAGGCCGAGGAAGTCCATCTTGAGCAGGCCGAGCGCCTCCACCGCGTGCATCTCGTACTGGGTGACGATCTCGGCGCCCTCGCCCTTGCGCTGGATGGGGACGATGTCGGTGAGCGGCTGCTGTGAGATCACCACCGCGGCGGCATGGATCGAATCCTGGCGCCGCAGGCCCTCCAGGCCGCGGGCCGTGTCGACGACCTCCCGCGCCGCCGGGTCGGTGGCGTAGAGCTCGCGCAGGCCGGCGGCGCCGGTGTACCAGTCGCGGGTCGCCTGGTCATCCTCCACTCCGGGCGGCTCCAGGCACTGGGTGAGGGTTGCCTCTTTGCCCAGGATCGACTGCGGCATGAGCTTGGCGACGCGGTCACCCAGGCTGTAGGGATGCCCCATCACCCGGGCGGCGTCGCGCAGTGCCTGACGTCCCTTGATCGTCGAGAAGGTGATGACCTGGGCGACGTGGTCGGCACCGTAGCGATCGGCGCAGTAGCGGATCACGTCGCCCCGGTAGCGTTCGTCGAAATCCATGTCGATGTCGGGCATCTGGCGCCGGCCCGGGTTGAGGAAGCGCTCGAAGATCAGCCCGTACTCGATCGGGTCGAGCTGGGTGATCCCGAGGGTGTACGCCACGATCGACCCGGCGGCGCTCCCCCGGCCCGGCCCGGTGCGGATCCCCTGCTCCCGGGCGTACCGGATGAGGTCCCACACGATGAGGAAGTAGGAGGAGAATCCCATCTCGGTGATGACCCGCAGCTCGTAGGCGATGCGGTCTTGGACCTCGGGGCTGATCTCCCCGTAGCGTTCCCGCGCTCCCGTCATCACGAGCTCCGCGAGGTACGACGTCTCGTCGTGCCCGGCCGGCACCGGGAACTGCGGCAGCAGGATCGTGCCGAATTCGAGCTTCACGTCGGCCCGCTCGGCGACGAGCAGGGTGTTGTCGCATGCCCCCGGGAAACGGTCGGCCGGGAAACGGCTCCGCATCTCAGCGGCGCTCTTCAGGTAGAACTCGTTCGACCCGAACCGGAACCGCTTCTCGTCCGCCTTGTTCGCCCCGGTCTGGATGCAGAGCAGGACGTCGTGGGTGTCGGCCTCGTGGGCGTAGGTGTAATGGCTGTCGTTGGTCGCCAGCAGCGGCGCACCGATGTCGCGGGAGACCTGGAGCAGATCCTCCATGATCTGTTGCTGCCCCGGGATCCCGTGGTCCTGGACCTCGACGAAGAAGTTCTCCTTGCCGAAGATGTCCTGGTACATACCCGCCGCCGCCACCGCCGCGTCGTAGTCCCGGACCTGGCCCTGGTTCCCCTCCTCCTGGGAGGCGTCGGGGGCGAGGAGCTGCGGAACGTGGCCGCCGAGGCAGCCGGTCCCCGCCACCAGGCCGGCGGCGTGTTGTGCCAGCAGCTCGAGGTCCATCCGGGGCTTGTAGTAGAAGCCGTCGAGGTAGGCGGCGCTCGCCAGCTTCATGAGGTTGCGGTAACCGGTCTTGTCGATCGCCAGCAACGTCATGTGGTAGCGAATGTCATCGCGCCGCGGCGGCCGGTCGAAACGGGACCCGGGAGTGTGGTAGGCCTCGATCCCGATGATGGGTTTGATCCCGACCGCGGTCGCCGCCTTGTAGAAGTCGATCGCCCCGTAGAGCACCCCGTGATCGGTGATGGCCAGCGCCGGCTGTCCGTCGGCGGCCGCCGCCGCCACCAGGTCGTCGACACGGGCCGCGCCGTCGAGCATGGAGAACTCGGTGTGGACGTGCAGATGAACGAAACTGTCCGCGGCCAACGACCCTCCGAGCGAAGAACTACATTCATGTAACCACGTCGGGGCCGATGGCGCTACCCGCGAAATCGTGGCGAAAACTCCTCCCGGATGAGGGGCGCCGGAGGCCCGGCTACCATCGGGACTTCGAGACAGTTCGGCAGATCGGTTCGGCGCGGCCGGCGCCGAACCCGCAGAGGGAGGCGACAATGCGAATCGGAATCCTCACCGGTGGCGGCGACGTTCCCGGCCTGAATCCCTGTATCAAGGCAGTGGTCAACCGGGTCGCCGAGGAAGGCCACCAGGTCCTCGGTATCCGGCGCGGCTGGGGTGGCCTCCTCTACGCCAACCCCGATGATCCGGCCACCTTCGGCGACCACTTCGTCGAGCTCACCCCCCAGGTGGTGCGCACCATCGACCGCAGCGGCGGCACCTTCCTCCACACCTCGCGCACCAACCCGAGCCGGGTGCGCCCCGCCGACGTCCCGGACTTCCTGGCAGGGTCCGTCGAGGGTGACGGCATCCAGGACTTCACCGCCCACGCGTTGCGGGTCATCGAGAAGCAGGGCATCGACGTGCTCATCCCGATCGGCGGCGACGACACCCTCTCCTTCGGGTTGCGGATGCACGAAGAGGGCGTCCCGGTCATCGCCATCCCGAAGACGATGGACAACGACGTGCACGGCACCGACTACTGCATCGGCTTCTCGACTGCGGTGACCCGCGGCGTGCAGTTCATCCACAACCTGCGCACCGCCACCGGTTCCCACGAGCGGATCGCGGTCGTCGAGCTGTTCGGGCGCTACAGCGGCGAGACCGCCCTCGTCACCGCCTACCTGGCGGGGGTGAAGCGAACCATCATCTCCGAAGTCCCGTTCGACATCGACCGCCTCGCCCAGCTCCTCATGAAGGACAAGCGGGAGAATCCCTCCAACTACGCCATGGTGACGATCTCCGAGGGCGCCCGGCTGCTGGAGGGAGAGATGGTGCTGAGAGGCGACGAGGACGCCTACGGGCACCGCAAGCTCGGCGGCATCGGGGCATTGACCGGGGAGCTGCTCAAGGAACGCACCGGGGAGGGCATCATCTACCAGCAGATCGCTTACCTGATGCGGTCGGGCAGCCCCGACTCGCTCGACCTCATGGTGGCCACCAACTACGCCGTGATGGCCGCCGACCTGGCGCTGGAGGGCTCGACCGGGCGCATGGTTGCGCTGCGCGGCGGCACCTACACGACCGTTCCGATCGCCGTCACCAAGGAGGGCGTCAAGCGGGTCGACACCGACGAGCTGTACGACATCGACGAGTACCGGGCCAAGGTCCGGCACGTCACCGGCAAGCCGATGTTCCTCTACTGAGCCTCAGGGCACCAGCATCACCGGGCAGGGGGCGTCGTGCGCCACCCGGCTCGCCACCGAGCCCAGCATGATCCGCTCGATCAGGCCGGCCCCGCGCGTCCCCAGGATGAGGAGATCGGCGCCGGCCTCCTCGCAATGCTGGATGAGGGTCCGTCCCGGGTCTCCGACCTCCTCGACGGTCAGGTAGTCGATCCCCGACAGGTCGAGGTCCGAGAGCACCGAATCGAGGATCTCGTGCTGGGCGTCGGCCAGCGACTTGCTGAGGGCGGTCGGGGTGGGGGGCGAACCGACGATGCCCCACCACCCCTCGGGCGGGCGAACCACGGTCATCAGGTGGAGGGCGGCGCCGTTCTGGCGCGCCAGGGCCACCCCGACGCGGGCGGCGTGCCGTGAATGCTCGGAGCCGTCGATGCCGACGACCACGATCTTGGGATTCCACGCCGGGCGTTCCATTGCTGCCTCCGTTCCTCGGTCGCGGGACGCGCCGCATGCAGCCCCAACCTACCGTGCCCGGCGGAGCCAAGGCGCGTTCGGGGCGAGATCGGATGCAGGCTCGATCATCGTCGGTACGCTGGTGTCCTGGTACCGTCCGCGTATCCCAACCTGGAGCCTCACCATGCAAGTCATCGGAATCCTCACCGCCGGGGGTGACTGCCCCGGTCTCAACGCGGTCATACGAGGCGCCACCAGCCGGGCCACCGAAGTCCACGACGCCGAGGTGGTTGGGGTCCTCAACGGGTGGGAAGGCCTCATGGAGGGCCACACGATGCCGCTCGACCGGGACGCGGTGCGCGGCATCCTGACCCGGGGTGGCACCTTGCTCGGCACCTCGCGAATGGATCCCTACGTACACGGCGAGGGTTACGAGAGCTGCCGGCGTACCATCTTGCGGAACGGCATCGAGACCCTCATCGTGGTGGGCGGCGACGGCACCCTCGCCTCGGCGCTAAAACTGGCCGAAGAGGGCCTCCCGGTGGTGGGCGTCCCGAAGACGATCGACAACGACATCTCCGGCACCGACGTCACGTTCGGTTTCGACACCGCGGTCCAGATCGCCTCCGACGCCATCGACCGGCTCGCCAGCACCGCCGAAGCGCACAACCGTGTCATCGTGGTCGAGGTGATGGGGCGGACCAAGGGCTGGATCGCCACCTACGCCGGTATCGCCGGTGGGGCCGATTCGATCCTCATCCCCGAAATCCCCTACGACCTCGAAGACGTGGCCAAGGTGATCCGGACCCGCCACCGCCGCGGCAAGAGCTACTCGATCGTGGTCGTCGCCGAGGGGATCGAGCCGCCGCCCGGGTTCGACCCGGAGGAGAGGAAGGACGCTTTCGGCTTCGCCCGCCTCGGCGGCGTCGGCTATGCCATCGCCAACTCGCTGGAGGAGCTGACCGGGTTCGAGACGCGGGTGTCGGTGCTCGGCCATATCCAGCGCGGCGGCACCCCGACCGCCTTCGACCGGGTGTTGGGGACCCGGCTCGGGGTCGGAGCGGCCGATCTGGCGGTTGCCGGGGAGACCGGGGTCATGGTGGCGGTACGGGGCACCGAGATCGTGCCGGTGCCGATGGAGGAGGCGTGCGCCTCGGTGCGCGGCGTCAGCGACAAGCTGTACGACACCGCCTCCACCTTCTTTGGCTGAGCGGCCACCCTCAGCCCGTCGCCGGGACCTCCCCGCCGACGGGAGGGCCGAGGCGCGTGAGCGAGTCGGCGAGGTCGGCCGGCAACGGCGCCTCCACCTCCACCGTGCGGCCACTGATCGGATGCCGGAACCGGAGGCGCCAGGCGTGGAGCCACACCCGGCCCGGCTCGGCCGCCGGCAGGGGGCGCCGCCCGTACACCGGGTCGCCCACCAGCGCCGCCCCGATCGACGCCAGATGCACCCGGATCTGGTGGGTGCGCCCGGTGTCGAGCGTCACTTCCAGCAGGGTGGCCCCGTCCCAGACGGCGAGGCGCCGGTAATGGGTCCGGGCGGCACGGCCCCGTGACGTCACCGCCATCCGGGTCGGGTGGCGCGGGTCGCGGCCGATCGGAGCCTCCACGGTGCCGGTGGCGGCCTCGAAGCTCCCATGGGCGAGCGCGAGGTAGGTGCGCTGCACTTCCCGGCGCTGCAACGCCTGCTGCAGGGCGCGGTGGACCTGCGGGGTGCGGCCCACCAGCAGCAGCCCCGACGTGTCCCGGTCGAGCCGGTGCACCAAGCCCCAGCGGTGCTCCGACCCCAGGTTCGCCAGGTCGGGGAAACGGTGCACCAGCCCGTTGACCAGGGTGTCGTCGTGATGCCCGGCCCCGGGATGGACGACGATCCCGGCCGGCTTGTCGACAACGATCACGGCGTCGTCCTCCGCCACGACGGTGAAGGGAACCGGAGCGCCCTCGAGACGCTGCGGTGACGGCGGCGCCGGGAAGGTGATGACGGCGCCGGCGGCGAGCCGTTCCGAGGCGACCGCGGGACGGCCGTCGACGGTGACGAGGCCGTGCGCCACGAGATCTCGGGAACGGGCCCGGCTCATGTCGCCGAGGACCGCCACGATGCGATCGACTCTCGAACCCGCCAGCGTCTCGGACACCACGAACCGCGGTGCCTCGCTCACGGCTCCGGCCGGAAGAACGTGACGAGGAGCAACACGGTGATGCCGATCGTGATGGCGCTGTCGGCGACGTTGAACGCCGGGAAGGACGAGAAGTCGACGAAGTCGACGACCTTGCCGTCGAACACCCCGGCGCCCCGGAAGATGCGGTCGAGGAGGTTGCCGGTGGCGCCGCCGAGGATGGCGCCCATCGTCACGATCTCGACCGTGCGGTGCGACCGCCCGATGAGCACCGCCAGCAGGCCAATGACCGCCACCGCGATGACGGCGATGGCCCGGCCGCCGCCGGTGAAGCTGGAGAACGCCGCCCCCGAGTTGCGGGTGACCGCCAGCCGCAGGAAATCCCCGATGAGATGCACCGGCTCGTCGAGGGCGGCGACGGCCCACGACTTGGTGGCCTGGTCGAGGGCGATCACGCCCAGCGCGACGAGGACCGCGACCCGCCGCGGGGTCAGATGCGGTGCGCCCACTCGACCACCGTGGTGGCGTAGGGCAGCGCTTCGAGTCGCGCCACCGGAATCGGCTCCCCCGTCACCTCGCACGTTCCGTACACCCCCCGTTCCATACGCCCGATGGCATGACGTACCTTCTTCAACAGCTCCTTGGCATTCTGCTGGACGGACAGATCCATTTCCAGCTCGAACGCCAGCGACCCGCCGTCGGCGTTGTTGGGGTCGGCGTTGTGCTCCGCGGCGGTCTCCGCCAGGCGCGCCTCTTCGAACACCAGTTCGTACTCGGCAATGACCGACACGAGCCTGGCTTCCTCGGACTCGAGCTTCTTGCGGAGACGCTCCATCGTCGACTTCGCGAGCTGTCTGCCCATCCGCGACCTCCTTGCGGTCGCCGGACGATACCAGGTCCGCCGCCTTGGCTAGCGTCCCAGCGCGTCGATGATCTCGGTCGCCGCCGCCGCCGTCATCCCCCGCAGCAGGAACCGCTTGCGCCGGGAAACGGCACCCCCCATCAGGCGCACCTCCGCCCCGAAGGTCTGGCGCAGCAGCTCGATGACGACCCGGTTGGCCTGCCCCCGCTCCGGCGGGGCCGCGACCCGCATCCGCAGGGCGTCGCCGTAGAGGCCGGTGATCTCGTTGCGGCGGGCGCCGGGCACCACCCACACCGTGATGGCGACGCCTTCGGGGTGGGAACGAAGCGGGCTGGGATCACGCACCGGGCGATCCTACCGGGCGCGCCGATCGTGCCCCGGGGAGCGTGTAGATTGGCGGCCGAGGCGACGACGGGGACGCGCCTGCGCCCTCCCCCGGGTGGAGCGAGCCGACGACGGTGCGAGGTCGGTACCGGGCGGCGCAGGACATCACCCCCGAGCCGCGGGAAGAAACCGGCCTCGCCGGGAGTAGACCTCGCCGGGAGCCCACCGTGACCGGGCCGAATGAAGCGACCGGGGCGTAGGCTCCGGTAATCCGGGTGGTACCGCGGGTCACCTCGTCCCGGGCAGACAGGCAGCCGGGCTGCACGTCGGGAAGGACGAGAGCGTGAGTGAGGACAGGACCCCATCTGGAGACAACGGCTTCCGGCGCGTCCCACCGCAGCTCGACTTCGCCGCCCTCGACCACCGCATCCTCGCCCTGTGGGACGACATCGACGCCTTCGCCCGCTCCGTCGAGCTGCGTCCCGCCGACTCCGAGTACACCTTCTACGACGGCCCGCCGTTCGCCACCGGCAGCCCGCACTACGGGCACATCCTGCAGGGGGTCGTCAAGGACATCATCCCCCGCTACTGGACGATGCAGGGCCACCGGGTGGAGCGCCGCTTCGGGTGGGACACCCACGGCCTCCCGGTGGAGATGGAGGTGGAGAAGCAGCTCGGCGTGTCCGGCCCCCGCCAGATCAACGAGTTCGGCGTCGCCGAGTTCAACGCCGCCTGCCGGGCCATGGTCGAGCACACCACCGGGGAGTGGGAGACGATCACCCGCCGCATCGGGCGCTGGATCGACTTCGAGAACGACTACCGCACCTTGGACGTCGACTTCATGGAGAGCGTGTGGTGGGTGGTCAAGTCACTGTGGGACAGGGGCCTCGTCTACCAGGATTTCAAGGTGCTCCCCTACTCGTGGGGGGCGACCACCCCCCTCTCCAACTTCGAGGCGAACCTCGACTACCGGGACGTCGACGACCCCGCGATCACGCTCCGCCTCCGCCTCAGCGAGGATCACGGGCCCGCCGCCGCCGGCGACCACCTGCTGGTGTGGACCACCACCCCGTGGACGCTGCCGGGGCACCTGGCGGTGGCGGTCGGCGCCGACCTCACCTATGTGCGAGTGGACGGCTCGATCGGCGGCCTGGAGGGGCGCTACTGGCTGGGAAGCGAGCTGGCCGCCGCCACCTTCGACGATCCGGTGATCTCGGCCCGGGCCACCGGAGCCGAGCTGATCGGCGCCCACTACCGGCCCCCCTTCGACTACTTCGCCGACCTCGACGAGCAGGGCGCCTTCCGGGTAATCGCCAGCGACGACGTCAACATGGACGAAGGGACCGGCCTGGTGCACATGGCGCCGGCCTACGGCGAGGCCGACTTCCTCGCCCTGCAGGCGGCCGGGATCGACCTCCTCGTCGACCCGGTCGACGCCGAGGCCCGCTTCACCGACGAGGTGCCCGACGTCGCCGGCCAGTACGTCAAAGACGCCGACGCCACCCTGATCCGGCTCCTCAAGGAACGCGGCACCCTCGTCAAGCAGGAGCAGATCCACCACTCCTACCCGTTCTGCTGGCGCACCGAGACCCCGCTGATCTACAAGGCGATCCCGACCTGGTTCGTCCGGGTGGAGAGCTTCCGTGACCGCATGGTGGACCTCAACGCCACCATCCACTGGGTGCCCGAGGCGATCGGGGCCCGCCGCTTCGGCAACTGGCTGGAGGGGGCCCGCGACTGGGCGATCAGCCGCAACCGCTACTGGGGGAGCTGCCTCCCGATCTGGGAGTGTGAACAGTGCTCGGAGCGGGTCTGCATCGGGTCGCGCCAGGAGTTGTACGAGCTGTCGGGAGTCATGCTGGAGGACCTCCACAAGCACGTCGTCGACGAGGTCACCTTCCCGTGCGACCGCTGTGAGGGCACGATGCGGCGCATCCCCGAGGTGCTCGACTGCTGGTTCGAATCGGGCTCGATGCCCTACGCCCAGATCCACTACCCGTTCGAGAACGAGGAGCACTTCGCCCAGCGGTTCCCGGCCGACTTCATCGCCGAGGGCATCGACCAGACCCGGGGCTGGTTCTACACCCTGGTGGTGCTGGCGACTGCCCTCTTCGACCAGGTGCCGTTCGAGCACTGCGTGGTGACCGGGCACATCCTGGCCGAGGACGGCCGCAAGATGTCCAAGAGCCTCAAGAACTACCCGGATCCCTCCAACGTGCTCGAGGAGTACGGGGCCGACGCCCTGCGGGCCTACCTGATCGACTCGCCGGTGGTGCGCGGCGACAACCTGAGGTTCTCGGAGGATGGGGTCCGCGAGGTGGTGCGCACCGTGCTGCTGCCCTTCTGGAACGCCTACTCCTTCTTCACCACCTACGCCGAGGCGGACGGGATCACCCGCCGCGACCTGGCGGCCGCCCCGCCCCCGGCGGAGCGGAGCGAGATCGACCGCTGGATCCTGTCGATGCTGCAGAGCCTGATCCGGCAGGTCAACCTCGAGATGGAGAGCTACCGCCTCTTCGCGGTGATCTCGCCGATCCTCGGGTTCATCGACGACCTGACCAACTGGTACATCCGCCGCAGCCGCCGCCGCTTCTGGTCGAAGCGCGGCGCCACCACCGAGGCGGACAAGCTGGCGGCCTTCGCCACCCTCTACGAGGTCCTGGTCAGCTTCGCCGGGGTGGCGGCGCCGGTGCTCCCCTTCATCACCGAGGAGCTGTACCAGCGGCTCGTGGTGGACGGCGGCGGCGACAGGCCCGCCAGCGTGCACCACACCGACTACCCGCGACCCGACGCCGCCGTCATCGACGAGGACCTCGAAGCCTCGATGGCCATCGTGCGCCAGATCGTCAACCTCGGGCACGGCCTCCGTAAGCGCCACGAGATCAAGGTGCGCCAGCCCCTCTCCCGGCTCACCGTCGTTACCCGGGACGAGGCCGCCGTCGCCGCAGTCGAGTCCCACCTGGCACTCATCGGCGACGAGCTGAACGTGCAGGCGGTCGAGGTGGACCGGGAGGAGGAGCACCTGGTGCGCCTCTCCGCCAAAGCCAACTTCAAGGTCCTCGGGCCCCGCCTCGGGGGGCGTACCAAGGAGGTCGCCGCCGCCATCGCCGCCCTCGACCACGCCGCGGTCGACCGGCTGGTGACGGGGTCGTCGCTGGGGATCCTCGGTGAGGAGATCTCCCTGGCCGACGTGGTGGTGCAACGGGACCCGCGGGACGGCGTGGTGGTGGCCAGCGAAGGCCGCGTCTCGGTGGCGCTCGACGTCATCGTGACCCCCGAGCTCGCCGCCGAGGGCTTGGCCCGCGAGATCGTCGCCCGGCTCCAGGGCCTGCGCCGTGACGCCGACCTGGCGGTGAGCGACCGGATCATCCTCGCCTGGCAGTCCGACAGCGCCGACCTCGTCGCCGCCCTCGAGCGCCACCAGCAGCTCATCGCCGACGAGGTCCTCGCGGTGGAGATCGTGCGCCGCGACGTCGCCAGCGGAACCACCCTCGACATCAACGGGCTGACCTTCACCGTGAGTCTGGAGCCGGTGGCGACCTGAGCGCCGGCGCGGTGGCGGGCCGAAGGCCCGTGCCGTCAGTCTTCGCGCCCGCTCTCGGCGTTGCTGCGTTCCAGCCGCTCCCGCAACCCGGCGAGGCGCCGCTCGTAGAAGCCCCGGCCCACCGTCTCGTCCTCCTCCTTCTCCCGGACTCTCCGCACGAAGGCGGCGGCGGCGACGGCCGGGGATTCCGGCACGTCGCCGGGGGTGGGACCGGCGACCGAGGCCGGTTCCTCGAGATCGATGACCCGGTCCCGGGGCGGGTTGAGGGATTCGATCTCGTCGAGGGCGTTGGTCTCCAGCTCCAGCAGGTCACCGAGCATGCGCAGCTCGGTGAGGGCGTCGCCGGTCAGGCTGCGGATCCGGGCCTCGGCGTCCCGCAGGGCGGTCCGCAGCTGGGAGAGACGGCGGTCGAGGCGACGCACCTCCTCCTCTGCCGCGGCGGTCATCATGGTGGCCCGGTGGGTGGCGTTTTCGAGCGTGGTGCGCACCTCGTCGTCGAGGCCGGCGCGGGTAGCTGCCCGGAGCGCCGTCACCTCGGCGGCGGCTGTCTCCCGCAGCCTGCGAGCCTCCTCGCGTGCCGCCGCCAGCTCTTCCTCGGCCATGGCCTTCAGGGTGACGGCGTCCTGCCAGGTCGCCATGCCCTCCTCGATGGTGGGCACCTTGCCGCCCAGCACCTCGGCCATCATCCGACTCGTGAGCTGCACGGCCTGGTCTCGGGCGCGGCGGGCGGCGTCGACATCGGCCGTGCCGTCGGCGGCGGAACGGTCCTCCAGCATGGCCTCGAGACGGGCGACGTGCGCCGCCGCTTCGGAGGCCCGGCGTTCGCTCGTCTCGAGGGCGGTCACCACCTCGCGACGGAAGTCTTCGACTTCGGTTCCGTCGTAGGAGGTCTCCGTGCCCGAGAAGCGGATGTTGCGCGCGTCACCTGCTGTGAGTTCCACCCCACCACACTACCGGATCCGGGGTACCGGGAGCCTGGCCGGGGAACCGTCCCAGCCCCGAATCGGTCAGACGCGGGCCTCAGCAGACGATGAGCTGCAGGATCCCGATCACGAGGATGAGCACGATCGGCGAGAGGTCGAGCGCCGCGTTGCCGATGCGGACCGGACCGAGGACGCGACGTATCGGGGCGAGCAGCGGCTCCACCACCCGACTCAGGGCATCGTAGAAGCGGCGGACGGGGTGGCCCCAGGGGAGGCGTCCGTAGGCGGCGATCCAGCTCAGGACCACCCAGATCAGGATCACCCACAGGGCGACCGTCAACGCGGCGCAGAGGAGATTGCTCATCGGCCGATCCTCAGCTCCCGATCGCGGCGGTGTAGAGACCGAGGTCGGCGAGCCGGCGCTGCTCCTGGACCGGGATCACGGTGCCGGCCGGCGTCACCAGGATCACGCCCTTGGCGATCTTGACCATGCGCCCGTCGAGGGCGTAGGTGAGCCCGCTCGAGAAGTCGACCAGGCGACGCACCATGGCACTCTCGGTGTCGCGCAGGTCGAGCACGACCGGACGCCCGGCCCGGATGTGGTCGGCCAGGGTCTGGGCGTCGGACAGGGTGCGGGCCGGGATGATCTCCGTCTCGTCGGGCCGGGATGGGGGGGCCATGCTCCCGGGCCGGATCAGCACCCCGGCTTCGGCATGATCCATGTTGTCGGAGACCTTGCGTCGTGCCGCCGCCGGCGGCTCGACCCGGCGGCCGGCCACCACCGAGGGGGGACGCAGCGACCGCGGTGCCTCCGTGGACGGGGAGGGGGCGGGACGGGCCGTGGGAGGCTGGACCGGGATCCCGCGGGGGCGGCGGGGCGGGTCGACGGTCCTGACCTGGGTTTGCAGATCCTGCGGCGCCTCCTCGGTAGCCTCGATCTGCTCGTCGTCGACGAGCCCGAGATAGAACAGTGTCTTCTGCCAGAGTGATGCCATCGATGTCCCTCGGATTCGCCTGTCCGGTCCGCTCACCCGGCGTCCCTCGCCCCAAAGATAGCCCGTCCGACACGTATGAGGGTGGCACCCTCCTCGACCGCGACCTCGAAGTCGTCGGTCATCCCCATGCTCAACTCGGTGAGGGAAGGGTGGGCCGGAGCGAGCCGGGCCCGCAGCGCCGCCAGCTCCCGGAACCAGGGCCGGCTCTGCTCGGGAGCCTCTTGGAGCGGCGGGATGAGCATGAGGCCCCGGCAGGTGATCCCGGCCGCTTCGGCGAGCTGCAGCAGGTCGCCGACCTCGGCGGGCGGCACCCCATGTTTCTGGGACTCGCCGGCGGCGTTGACCTGGACGAGGGCCGGGGGGATCGGATCGTCTCCCCGGCTCCAGGCGGCGACGAGGGAGGGACGGTCGAGGGAGTGGAGCAGCGTGGTGGCGGGGCGGGCCAGCGGCACCTTGCGCCGTTGCAGGGTCCCGACGAAGTGCCAGCGGACGTCGCCGGGGAGCAGGGGGGCCTTGGCGGAGAGTTCGGCGGCCCGGTTCTCCCCGAAGTGGCGCTGGCCGGCGTCGTAGGCGGCGCGGATCTGATCCACCCCGTGGCCCTTGGAGACGGCTACCAAGGTCACGTCGTCGGCGGAGCGGCCGGCCCGGGCCGCCGCAGCCGCCATCCGCTGCCGCACCGCGGCTAGCCGCTCGGCAACCATGCCACCGCCACCTGCCGCTGCCGGGTCCGGTCGAGACGCCATGAGTGCAGGCTACCGGTGGTGTAGGTGCAGGCATCCGACCGCCACACCGCCAGGTCGGGGAGCTGGCTCGCCAGGTAACCGGACAGGTCGACGCTGCGGGTGCCCCAGGTGGTGTGGGCGGTGAATCCGGGGAACCGGGCGGCGACCTCGTCGCCGACCTCGTAGCAGCAGGGCCCGATGGCAGGTCCGATGGCGGCTCGTTGCACTGTCAGCCCGGCCGCCGCGATCGCCTCCAGGGCCCGCAGCAGCACACCGGCGGTGGCGCCCCGCCAGCCGGCGTGGACCACCGCCGCCACCTCAGACCCTTCCAGGATCACCGGGACACAGTCGGCGGTGGCCACGGTGAGGGGGAGCCCCGGCACGGTCGTGAAGGCGCCGTCACCCTTTCCGAGCATCCCGGGGGCCACCGCCCGGAAGACGTGGGCGCCGTGCACCTGAGACAGGGAGGCCCACTCGGTAGGGATGCCGAGAGCGGCGGAGATGGCTCGGCGGGCGGCGGGGTCGCGGCGGCCGTCTCCCTCCCGGGCGGTTCCGAAGGCGGCCCCGCGGAACCCGGGGGGCCGGATCATCCGTGGACGAAGCCGGGGATGTCCAGGTCGTCGCCGCTCTCTTCGTGGCGGGTGATCCCCTCCCGGATCATGCCCTCGAAGGATGAGGTGGGCCGCGACACGGGGCGCCGGTCGCGCTCGAAGCCGGCCGCGATCACGGTCACTCGCAGCTCGTCGCCGAGGGTGTCGTCGACCGTGGCCCCGAAGATGATGTTGGCGTCGGGGTCGCTGTGATCCGAGATGAGCCCGGCCGCGGTGCTGATCTCGTGCAGGGTCATGTCACGGGGCCCGGCCACCGAGAGCAGCACACCGCGGGCGCCCTCCATCGACGTTTCCAGCAACGGGCTGCTGATCGCCTTCTCGGCCGCCTGGATGGCGCGGTGCTCCCCGCTCGACGTCCCGATCCCGAGCACGGCCGAGCCGGCATCGGTCATCACGGTCCTGACGTCGGCGAAGTCGACGTTGATGAGGCCGGGGGTGGTGATGAGGTCGGTGATGCCGCGCACCCCGTTGGTGAGCACCTCGTCGGCGAGGCGGAAGGCTTCGAGCACCGGCATCTTCGGCTCGGCGATCTCGAGGAGCCGTTCGTTGGGGATGATGATGAGGGTGTCGACCGCCATCTTGAGGCCCTGGATGCCCTGCTCGGCCTGGACCGAGCGGCGCCGGCCCTCGAAGCCGAAGGGACGGGTGACGACGGCCACCGTGAGCGCTCCGAGGCTACGGGCGATGTCGGCGACGATGGGGGCGGCCCCGGTACCGGTGCCGCCGCCCTCCCCGGCGGTGATGAACACCATGTCGGCACCCTTGAGGGCGTCCTCGAGGTCCTCCCGGTGGGCGTCGGCGGCTTCCCGCCCCACCTCCGGATCGGCTCCGGCGCCGAGGCCCCGCGTCGAATCGTGTCCGATGTCGAGCTTGAGGTCGGCGTCGGACATCAGGAGGGCCTGGGCGTCGGTGTTGACGGCGATGAACTCGACTCCGTGGATGCCGGCGTCGATCATGCGATTGATGGCGTTGACGCCTCCTCCGCCGACGCCGACCACCTTGATGACTGCGAGGTAGTTCTGTGGCTTCGCTGTTTCGCTCACCATGGATCGTCTCCCCTGGGTTCGACCACAACCTTAGCTCGACGGTTGCATTTCGGCGTCACCTTCAAGTCGACTCTCAACCAATGGTTGAGGGTCGCCGACCGCTGGCCGCAGCGGTGACACTAGGTTGACCGCGGCGTCCTGCGGGATCCCGTCGGCGAGGATGGCGGCGAGGGCCAGCGCCTTCTCCCCCATGTCGACCGCCGAGCCGAGCTCGACGGCGTGCCCGGCGACGGAGGCGGTGATCCCCGACTGCTTCACCTGCAGCACGGCGCCCTCCCGCAGGTCGGCCGGGAGCCGGGCGACGAACTCGAGGGCGGCGGCGGTGGCGGGGTCGTCGATCCGGTCCCCTGGAACGAGCGGGTCGGCGGCGCTCTCGATCGTGGCCAGCGGGCCGGCCGCCTCGGCGGTGACGAGCACCGCCCCGCCCTGGGCGACCACGGCGCCGGGACTCCCGGCGATCCATGCCAGCGGATCGTGCTCCAGGACGACGACGTCGACGGCGCGGGGCCAGGTCACCCGCACCTCGGCTCGAGCGATCCACGGGTCGGCGAGCAGGGCGGCCTCGACCGCCCCGGGCCGTACCGAAATCATGGCGACGCCTTTCTCGACGCCGGCGTGACGCAAGATCCCCTCGACGTCGGCGACCCTGGCGCCCTCGATCCGGATCTCGGAAACCGAGAGCCACGGTGATTGCAGCACCGCCACCACCAGGCCTCCGAGCAGAAGCAGGATGATGCCGCCCACCACCCACTTGAGGCGGCGCCGGGCCGACGCCTCCCGTACCCGTCGGCGGCGGGCGGCGATCCGGGGATCGACCGCCGGCTCCGCCGGGCTCATTCCGGGCCCTTCCGGAACTCGCCCACGAACTGGATCTCCGGCTCCAGCCAGACGCCGGTCGCCTTGCCCACCCGGGCCCGGACCGCGGCCACCAGGTCGTGGACGTCCTGCCCGGTGGCCCCTTCGCCGGCCTCGAAGAAGTTGGCGTGGCGTGACGACACCGCCACCGCCCCGCAGCTGAAGCCCTTGAGGCCGAGCGAGTCGATGAGCCGGCCGGCGGCGTCGCCGGGCGGGTTCTTGAACACGCTGCCGGCGTTGAAGGTCCCGCCGGGCTGATGGTCCTTGCGCCACCGGGTGATCTCCCGCATCCGCCGTTCCCCTTCGGCGGCCGGTTGCAGCACGGTCCGGAAGCGGGCGGTGAGCACCACGTCGCCGCTGCGGAGGCGGCTGTGGCGGTAGCGCAGCTCCAAACCGGCGGGGGTGGCGGAGCTGATCTGGCCGCGGGACGTGTCGAGGACGGCGGCGCTCACCAGCCACGCCGCGGTGTCGGTGCCGTGGCCGCCGGCGTTCATGCGGACCGCTCCCCCGACGGTGCCGGGGATGCCGACGTAGAACTCGAGCCCGCCCCGGTCGTGGGCGACGGCGAACCGAGCCACCCGCGGGAGCGGGGCGCCGCCCCCGGCGACAACGGTGCCGTCGTCGCCGACGGACACCTCGAGGAAGTCGCCGACGAGGCGGAGCACGAGGCCGTCGAAACCGGCGTCGCTGACGACGACGTTGGAGCCGCGCCCCAGCACGAAGAGTGGGATGGAACCGGGAGCGGAGGCGGCCGCCTCCAGGACCCGGCGCAGCTCGCCCTCACTGGCGACGTCGGCCAGATAGGCAGCCGGTCCCCCGAAGCGATACGTGGTGAGGGGGGCCAGGGGGGCGTCCCGCAGCACGACTCCGAAGGCCACCAGCTCATCGAGCGTGACCGCGGTCACGGCGTCACGCCTTCGAGCAGCGCCGCGATGTCGTCGGCGACGGCGTTGACGTCGCCGGCGCCCAGCAACAGCACCAGGTCACCGGGAGCCAGCTCGGGAACGATGATCTGCGGCACGTCGTAGATCGAGGGCACGTAGGCGACGTCCCCGCCGGCGGCGGCGACCGCTTCGGCGACGAGGCGGCCCGACACCCCGGGTTGGGGCGGCTCCCCGGCCGAGTAGACGTCGGTGACGACGATACGATCGGCCACGGCGAGCGGCTCGCCGAAGGCCGGGCCCAGCTCGGAGGTGCGGGTGTAGCGATGCGGCTGGAAGACGGCCACCACCCGCCGCCAGCCTCCGAGCCGGCCCGCGGCGATCGTGGCCGCCACCTCGGTGGGATGGTGGGCGTAGTCGTCGACGACGGTCACCCCCGCCACCCGCGACCTGATCTCGAAGCGGCGCCGCACCCCGCTGAACTCGGCCACCCCGCCCACCGCGGCGGTGACGTCGTAGCCAAGCTCAGCGAGCAGGGCGAGGGCCCCGGCGGCGTCGCGGGCGACGTGCAGACCGGGGCGGGGGATCCGGACCGGGACGCTGACCTCGGGACCGGTGAGACGGAACCCGACCTCGCCGTCGCCGTGCACGATGTCGGTCAGGTGCCAGGTGGCTGCCGGATCGGTGCCGTAGCCAACGAGGGGCGCCCGTTCCGCCAGGCGGCGCACCCCGGCATCGTCGATGCACCCGACCACGGGACCTCGCACCCGGTTCGCCACCAGGGCGAACGCCTCCTCCAGAGCCGCCAGCGATCCGTAGTAGTCGAGGTGGTCGGCCTCGACGTTGGTGACGACGAGGCCGCGCAGGTGGAGGTGGCGGAACGTCCCGAACGCCTCGTCGGCCTCGAGCACGAACAGCTCGGGATCCCCGAGGTGGGCTCCCGTGTTGAGGGCCACCAGCTCGCCACCGACGAGGAAGGTCGGGTCACGGCCCAGCCCGTGGAAGGCCGCCACCGCCAGCCCGGTGGTCGTCGTCTTGCCGTGGGTGCCGGTGATCCCGAGCCCGGGCATGCCCCGGGTGAAGGCGTCGAGGAGCCGGGGTCGCCGCCACACCGGGACGCCGGCCGCCGCCGCGGCGGTCAGCTCGGGGTCCCCGTCGGGCACGGCCGAGGACGCCACCACCAGGTCGGCGGCAACGACCCGCTCCGGCCGGTGGCCGAGCCAGGTCTCGATGCCGGTGTCGAGGAGCGACTCGAAGAGTCGCCCCGGTTTGAGGTCGGAGCCGGTGACGAGGTGACCCTGGCCGGCAAGCAGCTTGGCGAGGCCGCTCATCCCCGCTCCCCCCGCCCCGACGAGGTGGATGTGACGCGAGCCGACGAGGCGCTCGAGGTCATCCATCGCCGTCACCCCCCGCGGCACCCTCTGCCGCGGCCCGCAGCGCGGCGGCGATGACCGAGGCGGCGTCGGGTCGTCCCTGGGCCCGGGCCGCCTCCGCCATCACCCGGAGCTGGGCCGGGTCGGCGAGCAGCTGCTCGATGGCCGCCGGGACCCGGTCGATGTCGCTCTCCTCCATGACCACGATGCCGCCGGCCTGTTCGAGGGCGGCGGCGTTCGCCGCCTGATGCCCGGCGGTGCCCAGGGCGTAGGGCACCACCACCGCCGGGGTGCCGGTGGCGGCCAGCTCGCTGATCGTCAACGCTCCGGCCCGCGACAGCACCAGGTCGGCGGCGGCGTAGAACCATGTCATCTCTTCCTCGAAGGGGCGCACCGCCCACGCCGTCGGGGTCCGCTCCGCCCGGGCCTTCACCGCGTCGAGGTGGGTGCGTCCGGTGAGGTGGACGATGGCGGTGCGGTCGGCGTCGAGGGTGTCGGCGAGCCGGATGGTCACCTCGTTGAGGAGCCGCGCTCCGAGGCTGCCGCCGAGCACCCCGAGCACCGGTCGCCCGGCGGGGAGACCGTAGCGGCGGCGGGCCTCGGCGGCGAGGGCGTCCCGGTCGAAGCCGGCGAAGGCCGCCCGCAGCGGGTTGCCGGTGTAGCGGGCCCGCGGCAGCTTGGCGGCGGCCTCGGGGAAGCCGACGAAGGCGGCGGAGGCGCGGCGGGCGACGAGGCGGTTGGCGAGCCCGGGCACCGCGTTCTGCTCCTGCACGAAGAGCCTCGCCTTCACCCGCCGGGCCGCCCCGGCGGCAGGCACCGCGATGTAGCCGCCGAAGACGGTCATCACGGTGACGTGGCGGTCCCGGAGATGCTCGGTGATGGCTTGCCGGGCCCGTCGCACCACCAGCGGCAGGGAGAGGTTGCGGGGTGACAGGGAGCGGCGCAGGCCGCGCATCTCGACCGGGACGAAGTCGTAGCCGGCGGCGGGGACGGCTCGCGCCTCCATCCGGTCACCCCCGAAGAAGACGACGTCGGTGGCGGGCACCCCGCCGGCGACGAGGGCGTCGGCGACGGCGAGGGCCGGGTAGACGTGTCCCCCGGTCCCGGCGGCGGCCAGGGCGTAGGTCATGCGGCGCCCTTGGCGGGTTCCGTTCCCCGCCTGCCGGACCAGGCGATGTTGAGCAGCACCCCCACCACGAACAGGTTGGCCAGCATGGCGCTGCCCCCGGCCGACACGAACGGCAGCGGGACTCCGGTGATGGGAAGCACCCCGGTGACGCCGCCGATGTTGACGATGGCCTGGAAGCTGAGCCAGGAGACGATGCCGATCGCCAGCAGCCGCCCGAACCGGTCGGGTGCCCGCATCGCCACCGCGGTGCCGACGATCGAGAACGCCAGGAACAGCGAAATCACCGCCAGCGACCCCGCCAGGCCGGTCTCCTCCCCGATGATGGCGAAGATGAAGTCGGTGTGGGCGTTGGGGAGGAAGGACCAGCGGGCCCGGCTGGCGCCGAGGCCGACCCCGAACCACGCTCCGGTGCCGAGCGCCACCAGGCTCTGGAACGCCTGGAACCCGTCTCCGAGCCGGTCGGAATTGGCGTCGAGGAAGCTGGTGACGCGGCGGGCCCGGTAGGGGGCGGCCAACGCCAGCGCCACCGCGGCGGCCGCCCCGAGGGTGCCGAGGCCGAACACGTGCCGCAGCGGTGCCGCCGAGGCGATCAGCACCGCGAAGGCGGCGGCGGCGATGAGCAATGCGGTCCCCAGGTCGGGTTGCAGCAGCAGCAGCCCCCCCACGATGCCGAGGGTGGACACCACCGGCCAGAAGACGTGGGAGAACTGGCGGAGATACTTCTCCTTCTTCGTCATGACGGTGGCGAGCACGACGACAACGGCGAACTTGGCGAACTCGGAGGTCTGGATCGGGATCGGCCCGATCTCGAGCCAGCGCCGCGCTCCGCCCCGGACCGTTCCGAACACGAGGGTGGCGACAAGGCCGGCGACGGCGATGGCGAAGATAGGCAGCGCCCAGCGGGCGTACATGCGGTACGGGACCCGGCTGGCGAGCAGCAGCCCCCCGACTCCCGCCAGGGTCCAAATGATCTGCCGCTTGAAGTAGTAGAGGTTGTCGAGGTCGGCCCGGATCGCCACCACCGACGACGCCGACAGCAACGCTCCGAGCCCGACGATGAGCAGCATGGCGACGGGGAGCAGCAGGAGCACCGCGGTGCGGTCTCCGGCGATGCGCTCGGCACGGATCGCCGACCTCGCCGAGCTGATGGGGGTCACCCTACCGGCCATCATCCGGCTCCCTTCCTGGCGCGCACGATCCGGGCGAACTCCTCGCCGCGATGAGCGTAGGACTCGAACATGTCGAAGCTGGCGCATCCCGGCGCCAGCAGCACGGTGTCCCCGGGGGCGGCGATCGTATCGGCGACGGCGACCGCCTCCTCCAGATCGGCGGCCGGGGTGTAGCGGTCGGGCGGGACCGCGGCGGCGAGCTCGGCGGCGGCCTCCCCGATGCCGATGACGTGGCGGACCGACGCCACCGTCGCCAGCGGGGAGAGGTCGAGGTCCTTGTTACGGCCGCCGGCGATGAGCACCACGGACGGGTAGGCGGCGGCCGCCGCCGCCGCCGAATGGGGGTTGGTGGCCTTCGAGTCGTCGACCCAGGGCACGCCGTCCCACACCCCCACCACGGTGCGGCGGTGGGCGCCGGGCACGAACCCCTTCACCACCACCTCGATGGCGCCCCGACCGGCGCCGAGGGCTGCGGCGAGGGTGCCGGCCGCCACCAGATCCAAGGTGAAGGCGGGGTCGAGGTCGGGGCGGGGCAGCGTCATGGTGCCGAAGCGGAGGGTGTCACCGTCGGGGCCGTTGCCGTGCAGCGGCACCCGGCTCCCACTGACCGGGACCCGGTGGGCGATCGCCGCCGCCACCGCGACGATGGCGCCCGGGTCGTCGGCGTCGTAGACGAGGAGGTCGTCGGGGGTCTGATTGGCGTAGATCCGCTGCTTGGCCTCGCTGTAGGCGGCGAGGCTGCCGTGCCAGTCGAGATGGTCGGGGGCGACGTTGAGGATGGCGGCGGCCCTGGGGTGGAACCGCTCGGTGAACCGGAGCTGGAAGCTGGACGCCTCGATCACGACGACGTCCCACCGGTCTTCGACCACGTCCGACAGGGCCCGGCCGATGTTGCCGGCGGCCACCACCCGGAGCCCCTCGGCCTCCAGCATGGCGGCGGTGGCGGCGATCACGGTGGTCTTGCCGTTAGTGCCGGTCACCGCGGCGTAGGGGGCCTGGAGCTGCCGAGCCGCGAACTCCATCTCGCTCCAGAGCGGGATCCCCGCCTGCGCCACGTCACGGATCGGGGGGGCGTGCTCCGGGATCCCGGGGCTGGTGACGACCAGATCGACGCCGCCGAGCAGCGCCGGATCCCATGGGCCAAAGCGGGTGGGGACGCCGCCGTCGAGGGCGGCGACGGCCTCCGGGTCGCGGTCGTAGACCGTCACGGCGTGGCCGAGCCGGCGCCCCAGTGCGGCGGCCGCCCTCCCGCTCACCGCGGCTCCGAGCACGAGCAGGTTCACGGCAGCACCCCCCCGTTGGTGGCCTGCAGGAAGTCGGCGTAGAAGATGCCGACCCCGGCAGCGACCATGATGCCGGCCAGGATCCAGAAACGGACGATGACCGTCGTCTCGGGCCAGCCCTTCAGCTCGAAGTGGTGCTGGAGCGGCGCCATACGGAAGATGCGCTTGCCCCACACCCGGAACGTGAAGATCTGGAGGACCACCGAGAGGGTGATCATCACGTAGAGGCCGCCGAGCAGCACCACCAGCAGGTGGGTGTTGGTGAGCAGGGCGAGGGCGGCGAGCGAACCGCCCAGCGCCTGCGACCCGGTGTCGCCCATGAAGATCTTGGCCGGAGCGGCGTTCCACCACAGGAAGCCGAGGCAGGCCCCGACGAGGGCGGCGGCGAACACCCCGAGGTCGAGGGCGCCCGCCACCCCGTAAAAGGCCGGGTTACGGAACTGCCAGAACGCGATGAGCATGTAGGCCCCGAACACGAGGGCACCGGAGCCGGCCACCAGCCCGTCGAGGCCGTCGGTGAAGTTCACCGCGTTGGCGAAGGCGGTGAGCATCAGCAGCACCAGGCCGGCGTAGAGCCAGGGACCGAGGTCGATCCCGATGCCGCGGGTAAAGGAGAGCTCGGTGCTGACCCCGATGGCGGCCGCCGCCCAGGCGAAGAGGGCCGCCACCGCCAGCTGGCCGAGGAACTTCCACCGTTTGCTGAGCCCGAGGTTCTGGCGGCGGGCGTACTTGGCGAAGTCGTCGAGGAAGCCGATCACCCCCATCCCCACCAGGGCGAGCACCGCCAGCCATCCCTCGTAGGCGAATTGGAGGATCTCGAACTCGAAGCCGACCCCGAAGGTGAAAAGCCGGAGGTGGGAGAGCACGTAACCGAGCACTACCGCCAGGATGATCACCATCCCGCCCATGGTGGGCGTGCCCCGCTTGTGGCTGTGGCCGGCCAGCTCGTCCTGGATGAACTGCCCGATCTCGTGCCGGCGCAGCACCTTGATCGCCACTGGCGTCAACAGGATCGACACCAGGAAGGCCACCGAGGCGCCGAGCAGGAGGGAGATCACGCCCCGGCCTCCTCTCGCAACGCGGCGGCGAGACCTTCGAGTCCGATCGCCCGCGACGCCTTGACCAGCACCACGTCGCCCGGCTCGACCATGGTGTCGAGGAGCTGCAACGCGGCGCCGTCGTCGGCCGCGGGGTGCGCCACCTCACCGGCGCCACGGGCGATGCCCGGATCGTGGCCCACCGTCACCACGGCGGCGAAGCCCAAATCGGCTGCCAGCATGCCGATGCGCACGTGTTCCTCCTCTTCGACGGGCCCCAGCTCGGCCATGGCACCCAGCACGGCGACGTGCCGACCGGGCATGGCCGCCACCGTTCGCAAGGCGGCCTCCACCGAATCGGGATTGGCGTTGTACGCATCATTCACCACCGTGAAGGAACCGCGGTGTATTTCCATCCGCCACGGCGAGCCCTCGGCCCGGGTGATGCCGTCGATCAACGTGTCGAGGTCGACACCGAGCGCCAGGCCGGCCGCCACCGCCGCGGCGGCGTTGCGTGGCTGGTGGCTGCCGGGGAGGCGCAGGGTGACTGCCCGCTCCCCGGCGGGGGTGACGAGGCGGAAGCGGGCCCGGCCGTCGTCCCCCGGAGTGACGTCGCGCACCGCCACGTCGGCCCCCGGGCCGGCCCCAAAGGTGATGGTGCGACCGGGGTGCTCCCGGCGGAGGCGGGGGTCGTCGGAGGGCAGCACCGCCACCCCTTCCGGCTTCAGCCCCTCCACCAGCTCCCACTTGGCGGCGGCGAGGCGCTCGACCGTGCCGAACGTCTCGAGGTGAACGACACCGAGGTTGGTGATGACCGCCACGTCGGGGCGGATGGCGGGAAGCAGCCAGCGCAGATGACCGACGCCGCGCGACCCGGCTTCGACGATCAGGTAGGTGGTGTCGGGCCCGGCGGCGAGCACGGTGAGGGGGACGCCGACCTCGTTGTTGTAGGAGCGGAGGGAGGCGGTGCTACCGGGCAGGGCGGCCGCCAGCAGGTCCTTGGTGGTGGTCTTGCCGGTGCTGCCGGTGATGGCGACCACCGGGACGTCGAGTTCGGCGCGCCGATAGGCCGCCAGGTCGCGGAGGGCGGTGGCGGTGTCGGCGACGATCACGGCAGGTTCCTCCCCCAGCGCGGGGGTGGCGACGAGCACCGCGGCGGCGCCGTTGCGCCGCGCCTCGGCGGTGAAGCGGTGCCCGTCGAAGCGCTCCCCTCGCAGCGCCACGAACAGCTCCCCCGGGGCGACGGCGCGGGAATCGACCGACACCCCGGCGACGGGCGTGGCGGGATCGCCGACGAGGCGTCCGCCGGTGGCCTCCGCCACCGTCTGCAGTGTCCAGGGACGGATCATGATCGATCCCCTCCGAGCCGGGTCCGCAGCTCGGCGGCGGCGACCTCCCGGTCGTCGAACGGGACGATGACACCGCCGGCCAACTCCTGGCCCTGCTCGTGTCCCTTGCCGAGGATGAGCACCGCGTCGCCCTCGGTGGCGGCGTCGAGGGCGAGGGCGATGGCACGGCGGCGGTCGAGCTCGGTGCGGACCGCGGCCCCGGCCGGGACGCCCGACGTCACCTCGGCCAGGATCGCCGCCGGGTCCTCAGAGCGCGGGTTGTCGCTGGTGAGGACGGCGAGGTCGGCGGTGGCGGCGGCCGCCCCCATCATCGGGCGCTTGCGGCGATCGCGGTCACCACCGGCCCCGAGCACGACGATGATCCGGCCCGGGACGAGGCCGCGGGCTTCGGTGACCACGGCCGAGATGGCGTCGGGAGTGTGGGCGTAGTCGACGACGACGGTGAAGGGCTGGCCGAGGTCGACCCGCTGGAACCGGCCCGGGACCGGCGGGAGCCCGGCGAGCCCGGCTGCGATGTCGCCGGCCGCCACCCCGAGCTGGAGGGCGCAGGTGGCGGCGACGGCGGCGTTGGCCGCGTTGAAGCGGCCGGCGAGGGGAAGGGTGATCGGGACTTCCTGGTCGCCCGCCACCAGCCGGAAGCGGGACCCGGAGCCGGTGAGCAGCAGGTCGGCGACCTGGACGTCCCCGGCGGGGGCCCACCCGACCGTGCGGGTAGGGATGGTGGCGACGGCGACGAGGCGCTCGCCCCACGGCTCGTCGAGCCACACCACCCCGGTACGGGCGTGTTCCGGCCGGAAGAGGGAGGCCTTGGTGGCGAAGTAGTCCTCGAGGTCGCGGTGGAAGTCGAGGTGGTCCTGCGACAGGTTGGTGAAGGCGGCGACGTCGAATTCGACGCCGGTGACCCGGCCGTAGGCGAGGGAGTGGGAGGACACCTCCATGGCGACGAGCCGCACCCCCTCGTCGACCATGCGGCGCAGCAGCCGCTGCAGGTCGCTCGACTCGGGGGTGGTGCGTCCCAGCGGCACCGGGGTTCCGTCGATGCTGGCACCGATCGTGCCGATCACCCCGGCGGGGATGCCGGCGTGGCGAGCGATGGCTTCGAGCATATAGGTCACGGTGGTCTTGCCGTTGGTGCCGGTGATCCCAACAACGTCGAGGGACCGGGTCGGGTGCCCATGGACTTCGGCGGCCGCCCACGGCAGGGCGGCCCGGGCGTCCTCCACCACGAGCTGTGGCACGTCGAGGGGGAGCTCCTGCTCCACCAACAGCGCCGCCGCTCCGGCGGCGACCGCGGCGGGGGCGAAATCGTGACCGTCGGCCCGGGCTCCGGGCACGGCGACGAAGAGGGTGCCGGGACCGGCCCGCCGGGAATCGTGGTGAACGTCGGTAACGGGGACGTCGTCGCCCACCACCCGGACCTGCTGGTGGACGGAAAGGGTGGCGGCAAGCCGGCGGAGGGTGAGGTCAGGGGGCATCCGGGGCCACCCCGAGGCGGTTCAGCGCCGACTCGGCGACCTCGGCGAACACGGGCGCCGCCGAGACGCCGCCGAAGCGAAGGTCGACGGTCCCGTCCCCCTCGGTGATCTCCCCGTGCGGTGAGTCGAGCACCACCGCCACCACGATCCGGGGATCGTTCAGCGGTGCCATGCCGATGAAGCTGGCAACCCGGTCGTCCTCGCTGTAGACGCCTTCCTCGCTGAGGAACTTCTGGGTCGTGCCGGTCTTGCCGCCGACCGTGAACCCGTCGACGGCGGCGCGGTGTCCGGTGCCGACCTCGACGACCCCGCCGAGCAGGCTCCGCATCGTCTCGGCGGTCGCCTTGGAGATCACGGGGCGCTGCTGCGGCTCGGTGGCCTCGGGGTTGCCGTCGCTGTCGACGACCTCCTGCACCACGTGCGGCTGGACCCAGATCCCGTCGTTGGCGATGGTGGAGAAGAGGGCCGCCATCTGGAGGGCGGTCACGTCGACCCGGTAGCCGATGGCGGTCGACGGCCCGCAGACGTTGGGGCACCATTCCTCGGCGGGCCGCAGCAGGCCGGAGACCTCGCCGGGGAGGCCGGCGCCGGTCGCCTGCCCGAGCCCGAACGAGCTCAGGTAGCGGTGGAGGGTCTCGTTGCCGAGATTCTGGGCGATCTGGATGGTGCCGATGTTGGAGGAGTGGGCGACGATCTCGGTGACGCTCATCACCGCCCCGTGGTCGCGCCCCTCATCGGAGTACGGCACCTCCTTGGGCGGGATCTCGATCTCGGCGGGGACGAACCACGAGTCGTCGGGAGTGACGAGGCCTTCTTCGAGGGCGGCGGCGATCGTGACGACCTTGAGCGTCGAGCCGGGCTCGAAGACGTCGGTGACGGCACGGTTACGGACCGTCTCCGGGTTGATCGTGTCGCGGTAGTTGGGGTCGAAACCGGGGGCGCTCGCCATAGCGAGGATGTCGCCGGTGCCGACCTCGAGGACGACGATGGTGGCGGCCTTGGCGTTGGTGGCGACGAGGGCCCGGTCGGCTGCTTCCTGCACCGCGGACTGGATCTCCCGGTCGATGGTGAGCACCAGGTCGGAGCCGGGCACGGCCGGTTCGATGAGCAACTCACCGGAGAGGATCTCGACCCCGTAGGGGTCACGCTCCAGGATGCGGGTGCCGGGGGTGCCGGCGAGCAGGTCGTCGTACTCCAGCTCGATGCCCTCCAACCCTGCCTGATCGTCCTGCTGGACGAAGCCGAGCACCTGGGAGGCGAGGCTCCCGGCCGGATAGACCCGGTCGGGCTCGGCAACGAGCGAGATCCCGTCGACCTTCTCGTCGGCCACCAGCTCCCGGATCCGGTCGGCGACCAGCGGGTCGATGCGCCGGGCGACGTAGGTGAACTGGGATTCCGGGTTGGAGAGGCGGGTGATGAGCGATTCCTCGTCGATTGCCAGCAGCGGAGCCAGGAGCCGGGCGGTGCCGGTCGGGTCGGTGATGACGCTGGGATTGGCCACAACGGTCGGGGCATCGACGGTGACCGCCACCTCGATCCCGTCCCGATCGTAGATGGTCCCCCGCTTTGCGGGCGTCTCCTCGTGACGGACCCGCTGGTCGAAACCGGATGCGGCGTATTCGGCGGCGTGGACTCCCTGGACGCTGAAGAGACGGAAGCCGATCCCGACCCAGGACGCGATGAAAACGAGACCGACGAGAACCAGGCGGATGTCGGCGACGCGCCAGCGGGGGCGCCCCACGGCTACTCCCCCGTCTTCCCGGTCATGGCTGGGCGCTCAGCATCGCCTTCAGCTGGGCCCACCGGTACTCGGCGTCGAGTGGTTGCTCGTCCATCCCCGGCACCGAGAGCGCCACCCGGGTCTGGGGATAGACCAGCCCGAGATCGGCGATGAGGCTCTCGATGCGTTGCGGGCTCTGCAGCTCGGCGACCTCGAGGCGGAGCTGCCAGTAGCGGGCCTCTTCGGTGCTGATGCGCTGATCGAGGTCCTGGATCTCGAAGGCGGAGTGGTCGAGCGAGATGCGGGAGTAGATGAGCCCGAAGAAGGCCACGATGACGGCGAGAGCGAAGAGCACCCAGAGCCGGACCCGAGGCTTGAGGCGCGCCGCGGCGGCGACCGCCTCGAAGTCGGCGGCGGGGTGGGCCCGCAGAGCGCCGGCCGTCACGATGTCACCTTCTCGACGGCCCGGAGCATGGCGGAACGGGATCGCGGGTTCCGGGCGATCTCGTCCGCGGTGGGACGGAGACCTTTGCGGGCGAGCAACCTGAGCTCGGCGGCTCGCCCGCACGTGCACACAGGGAGGTCCGGGGGGCAGACACAGCCGGTGGCTCCGGCCGCGAACCTGCGCTTGACGATGCGGTCCTCCAATGAGTGATAGCTGATCACGACGACTCTCCCCCCGGGGCGGACCCGGTCGAGAGCGGCGTCGAGGCCGCGCTCCAGCGCGTCGAGCTCGGCGTTGACTTCGATGCGGATGGCTTGGAAGACTTTGCGAGCGGGATGACGGCGACGGCGGGCCGGCGCGGGTACGGCCCCGGCGATGACATCGGCGAGAGCGGCCGTGTCGGTGATGGGCCGGTGACGGACGATGGCCTCGGCGATGCGCCGCGCCATTCGCTCTTCGCCGTAGCGCCGGAAGATGCGGATGAGCTCGGCGACGGATCGCTCGTTGACGACGTCGGCGGCGGTGGGGCCGTGGGTCGGATCCATACGCATGTCCAGCGGGCCCTGCCGCCGGTACGAGAATCCGCGCCACGCTGCTTCGACTTGGTGGGAGGAGACACCAAGATCGAAGAGGACTCCAGCCACGGCCCCAGCACCAAGACGTTCCCGGTCATGTCGCCGGTCCTCCGATGCCCGGGTATCCAGCACCCGGTCCAGGTCTGCGAAGTTGGCCGCCACGAACTCGAGCCGCGGGTCGTCCGGGACCTGTGCTGCCGCGTCGGGATCCCGGTCGAGTGCGAGGACGTGTATCTCCGGCAGCGCTGCGAGCAACGCTCGGGTGTGCCCGCCCCCACCAAAGGTGGCGTCGACGATCGTCCCGGGTTCCACCGGCCGGAACAGGTCCACGACCTGCTCCACCATCACCGGCTCGTGATAGCTCGACGGCCTCGTTTCTGGGTTCTGATCCATGGTCAGCCCCCCGGAGCGCTGGCGCCATGATGGAAGCGGGCGGAGTAAGGGGCCTTCCAAATGGCATCCGGGGGACTGACCATGGGCCAGAACCGCTGGGTTGACTCGTCGTCCTGTGAGCGTCGGGTCGCTCGGAGGGGATCACAGGTCCTCCCCTCCAAGGCCGAGGACTTCCTCGATGCCGGCGTAGTACTCGTCGGCCTCCGCTTCCTCGGACTCCCACACGGAGGTCGACCAGATCTCGACGTGCTCGGCGCTTCCCACCACGGTGACGTCCTTCTCCAGGGAGGCGTAGGCACGCAGCTTCTCCGGAATCTGGATGCGCCCCTGCTTGTCGAGGGTGATGTCGCTCGCCCCTGCGAAGAAGGAGCGAGAGAACTTCCTGGCCCGCCGATCGGTTCTCGGGAGGTTGCTGATCCGGGAGACTTCCGCCTGCCACCGGTTCAGGGGAAAGACGTAGAGGCAGTGCTCCTGCCCCTTGGTGATCACGCAGCCGTTGTCCAGGTCTCCCCGGAACTTGCTGGGCATCACCAAGCGGCCCTTGCCGTCCAGCGAATGGTCGTATGTCCCTAGAAACACGCGAGGCGCACTCCATCACGATCGCCATCTCCCACGATGCCCCACTCTCCCCCATTCCGCGCCACTTGTCAATCACTTTCCTCCCCCTGCCCCCCACCGATCCCCACATGGGATCGTCGCCTCCCCCACCACGTCACACCACCACGATGAGTGGCAGCCCGTATTCATTGGGTATTCGGGAGCGGAACGGGCGCGACACGAGAACACGGAGCCCCGTGGCCGTCGAAGGAGTTGTGACGGAAATGGGTCGGTCGACCCACGCTGGGAACGCCGCCGCCGGGGACATCGACGGGAACGGGCCATCGTGCGCGCCGCGTCGGCGTGTGGCGCCGCCGGGGTCAGCCTCGGCCGGGGCCGCCGTTCGCGTCGTCTCGGCCGTAGGGACAACGGGTCACGCACACGTTGCAGACATGGAGGGTGTGCTCGTCGAACGTCGCCTGGGTCAGGAGTCGCTCGGCACGTTGCGGCCGGAGGCGGAGCAAGGCCAGGTACCGGAGCTTGGGCAGCAGCGGCGTCCGGGCGGTGAAGGTCAGGCAGCGGTTCACCTTCACCCTCCGCTCTTCGAGGGAGATGGCCCCGACCGGGCAGGCGTCGATACAGATCCGGCAGTCCGGCGGGCATCCCGGGCCGGGGTCCGCGCCGCGCCGGAAGGCCGGAAGGAGCGTGGTCGTGACGACGGCGCCGAGCATGAGCCGGGAGCCGTAGCGCCGGTGGAGCAGCAAGCCGTTGTGGCCGATGACGCCGATGCCGGCCGCTTCCGCCATCCGCAGCTGGTTCAGGTAGCCCCGCACCTCCCCCGCTGCGTTCAGGCCCATCGGCTGGCAACCGAACACCGGAACCGCCCTGCCACCAGATGCCTCGAGCAGGGTGGCGATGCGGAGCGACAGGGCGTCGAGCCGCCGGTAGTAGGTGTTCTGGGCGCGCCACGCCGTTTCGGTCTGGTGGGAGGCCGTCTCATACACCCCGACGGGGACGGCCAGTCCGAACGCAAGCAGGCTTCGCGCCTCGGGGAGAACGTCGCTGGGCCGGCGCCCGGCGGGTTCGCTCGCCAGCGCTTCGGCCGGGGCGATCCCCAGCACCGCGAGGTCCTCCTCGGCGGCGACCGTGGCGATGCGATCGAGCACCGACGGTGGCCTGGCATCACTCACCGCCGCACTCCGCTCCGGGCCGGTGGCTCGAGAGGAAATCGATCGCCGCCGCGATCACCGTGGGATCGCGGGCGATACGGTGATGCCCCAACCCGTCGATCGGGAGCAGGGTGACATTGGGCCGAATGGCCGCCACCGCCTCCGCCTGCGAGTACGGGACCTCCGGGTCGGCGGGGTCGTGGATCAGGAGGGTCGGCTGGCGCCAGCCGCCGGGGATCCGGCTCAGCGAGAACGCCTCCATCGGATGGCCGAACGTCTTTTCGGTCACGCCGAGCATCTCCCGGTAGGCCGCTCCCGGTAGGCCGACGACCGAGGCGAAAGCGGTCACGTGAAGGCGCGGGTTGTCGACCGCCGCGATCATCACCAATCGCTCCACCGCGATCGGAGGGCGGCCGAGAAGGTGCCCTCCCGCCACGGCCATCGCCGCCGCGAACGCCCCGGCCGAGTGGCCCACCATCCCGTGGAGCGGCCCCGCGGCCTCGGCGACGACCCCGACGGCGGTGGCCATCTCCAGCCCATTGGTGCGGGAACCTTCGGAGTCGCCGTGAGCCGGCAGGTCGCAGGCGACCACTCCGAAGCCACGATCCAGCAGCGGCTCCACCCACGCCACCAGCCGGGAGGCTCGCGACGTCCAGCCGTGGACCAACAGCACGGTCTTCGCCGAGGGGCCGGGCCGGGCCGGCCAGCGGTAGACGCGCATCCGCCGGCCATCTGCCATGACGGAGAGCCGTTCGGCGCGGTTCAGCAGCTCGCGGGCGGGTGCGGCAACCTCGGGCCGTCGTGCCGGCGTGAAGCAGAGCTCGAAGGCCTGGCGCCCAACCCGCCGGGGTGCGAGACGCCCGGCGGAGCGGAAGTAGCCTCGCGCCACCGCCAACCTCCACGAGCCCGTCACGTGCCCTCCGTCATGTTGACAGCGTAAACACCTAATGTAGGCGACGTCAACATCGGTGAGAGGCACCTAGGCTGACGGGGGCGAACTCCGGCCACGGGACTCGTATGCACGCGAAACCAGACTCCTACCACCACGGTGACCTCAAAGCCGCCCTGGTAACCGCCGCAACGCGGCTCATCGAGGAGCGTGGACCAACCTCCTTGAGCCTGCGCGGCGTAGCCCGCGCCGTCGGGGTCAGTCACGGCGCTCCCTACCGGCACTTCCGGAGCAAGAAGGCCCTGCTCGAAGCGGTGGCGATCGAGGGATTCCGGGATCTGGGCAAGGCTCTCGACGCCGTCATCGAGCGGACCCCCGATGATCCGAGGCAACAGATGATCGATGCCGGGGCGGTCTACGTTCGTGAAGCGATCGACAACGCTCAGCGCGCCCAGCTCATGTTCGGGGGCCTGCTCCAACAGGGCGACACAAGCCCGGCACTGCGAGATGCCGCCGAGGCGGCGTTCAGCCGTTGCATCGGCATCATCCACCGCGGCCAACAGCAGGGAGTGTTTCGGCCCGGCCCCTCCAGGGGGCTCGTCATGGCGTACTGGGCAGCCTCCCACGGTCTCGCCATGCTCCTCATCAGCGACGGGTTCGGCGTTCGAGGCCCCGATGAATCCCCCGAGGCACTGTGGAAGCTGGTGGCGAACAACCTGCTCACCGGGTTGCTCGCTCCCCCTCCCTAAGGCGAGCGGCCGCTGGTGGTGTAGGTGTGGCCGAGGCGGCTCACCCAACGGTGGTCGCCGTCGGGTAGGGACTGGTGACTCCACCCGGCCAGGTGCCGGAGGCGGTGATCATGCCGACACAACGGCACCAGATTCTCCACACTGGTCGCCCCACCCTCCGACCACATGACCT
>Ga0315548_1000211_pt1 | contig 54885 bp, 46 predicted proteins | sample SalMarSW160110MG_2_FD_202540 | JGI IMG/M metagenome (GOLD analysis project Ga0315548, IMG submission 202540) | Salt marsh sediment microbial communities from the Plum Island Ecosystem LTER, Massachusetts, United States - Salt Marsh Sediment SW1601-110 ... | reverse complement strand
TCAGTTTCCCTTCCAACTCGGTTTTGATTCCAGATATCGTCTCAGAATAAACCCTCGACTTTTCCTCAGCCTCCGCCCTGAGTTTCTCAATCGCTTCAGAATTTGCTCTTGCCTTTTCTTCAAATTCGGCTCTTGCCTTTGCTTCCGCCTCAGCCTTGGCTTTGGCTTCGGCCTTAGCTACTCTCTCAGCCTCAGCTTTTAGTTTTTCCTCTCTCGTTTTTGCTTCCGCTTCTACCTCCGCTCTGGCTTCAGATTCGACTCTCAGCCTTTCTTCGACCTCGGTAATTTTCTTAACATAAGATTCAGCCTTTTTCTCAGCTTCAATTTTAGCTCTGGCTGCAGATGCCTCCCTAGCCTCGGCCCTCGAGACTTTCTTGGACTCGGCTTTCAGTTTCCCTTCCAACTCGGTTTTAATTTCAGCTATCTTCTCAGAATAAATCCTAGACTTTTCCTCAGCCTCCGCCCTGAGTTTCTCAATCGCTTCAGAATTTGCTCTGGCCTTTTCTTCAAATTCAGCTATTGCCTTCGATTCCTCCTCGGCCTTGATTTGCTCTATTGCTTTGGCCTCGACCTTAGCTACCCTCTCAGCCTCAGCTTTTAGTTTTTCCTCTCTCGCTTTTGCTTCCGCTTCTGCCTCCGCTCTGGCTTCAGATTCAGCTCTTGCCTTTGCTTCCACCTCGGCCTTGGCTTGCGCCTGTGTTCTTGCCTCAGATTCGGCCCGTAATCTTTTCTGTGTTATAGCTATTCTCTCGGCATAGGATTTGGCCTTTTGCTCGGCCTCAATTTTAGCTCCGGCTTCAAATTCGGCATCAGCCTCGGCCTTCAATAACTTCTCGGCCTCGGATTGGAGCTTCTCTGCCGACTCAGCTTTGATTTCAGCTATCGTTTCAGAATAAATCCTCGAATTTTCTTCGGCTTCCGCTTTGAGTTTCTTAATCGCTTCAGAATTTGCTCTGGCCTTTTCTTCAAATTCAGCTCTTGCCTTTGCTTCCGCCTCGGCCTTGGCTTGCGCCTGTGCTCTTGCCTCAGATTCGGCCCGGAATCTTTTCTGTGTTTTAGCTATTCTCTCGGCATAGGATTTGGCCTTTTCCTCAGCTTCAATTTTAGCTCTGGCCTCAGATGCGGCGACTGCCTCAGCCCTCGCTGCTCTCTCGGTCTCGGATTTGAGCTCCTCTTCCGACTCAGCCTTGATTCCAGCTATCGTCTCAGAATATACTTTCGAATTTTCTTCGGCTTCCGCTCTGAGCTTCTCAATCACCGCGGTATTTGCTAGGACCTTTTCTTCTGCTTCGGCTCTGGCCTGTGCTTCGGCCTGAGTTTCGGCTTCTGCTCTGGCTCTTGCTTCAGATTCAGCTAATAATTTTTCCTCTGCTTCAACTCTAAGCTCGTCTGATGTCTCAAAATAATCTCTTGACCTTTGCTCAATTTCTGCCCTGATCTTCCCAACTGCCTCGGCATTTGCTCTGACTCTTTCTTCTGGTCTGCGCAATAATCTATCACATTTTTTACAGAGGATTTTATCCTGAAAAACGTATGCCTGCTCATTTGCCGGTATCACACTGCTGCAATTTTCGCAGATTTCCTCTTTCATATTACTGTCTTACCCACTCTCATTTTGGAGTCGCAAGCCATCTTTGGGAACAAGGCTTTATATCGCTTTCGAATTTCACCCTTTCCTTATCTTGTTATTTCGGCAAAATTTTCCATGTAATCTAAGTAATCAGTCTAAAAACTCCCCTTGAAATCACCTCGAAGTCTAAATTACCTCCTCATCTTGATGGCGGTTCCAGCTAAGAAATACCATTGCGACCAGCTTCCTTATCCTGCAATCTCATTATATTAGGGACTATCGACCATTCACTAACGACTGCCTTTATGTTGCGATATACCCTTCACGCTTTAATAAATGTGATACCGTAAAAAAATAGTTAAAATTATGGGACTATGTCTGTGGCAAAATAGGCCGTTCATAGTAAAGACAATATTACAAAAGAGCAGGAGAGTAGATCCTCGACACGTACAAAAATTACTTGCTCTAAAAGCATTTGCCGCTATAATTGTAGGTTTAGAATAAGCTTAGGAGATTTATAATGTGTGAACAATGCGGCTGCGGCGAAACAAACACCGAGCAGACCTTCGAGCAAAAGGTCAAAGAACTGATTGATTCTGTTATTCGACCTGCTTTGCAGGGCCACGGCGGAGATGTCGAACTGGTGGAAACAGATGATGATAAAAACGTCAAATTGCGGCTGCAGGGTGCCTGTCACGGCTGCCCCGGCGCCGCAATGACAATGAAAACCGGTATCGAAAGAATCCTCAGAGAAAAAGTGTCCGAAGTCAACGAAGTCATCGCCGTGGATTGAGGGTTTAACCTCAGGGAGCATCATATTGCCTACCTTGACTCCAGCGGGGGATACCGCAGACGGTACAAATTTATATATTCGTGCTGATTTGCTCTTAATTGTGTGATGAACTGATACGGTCCAATATCCTCTCCGGCCTCGAGCGGCGCAATATTTGACATCTTCCAATATTTGTAATAGTGATTTGTCGTAGCAAGTCCCATTCTTGAATCCCATGCCACGTATGAAATATTTCTTTTGTAGCATTCATATACAAATTCCGTTGGACTATTTACATCGAACGTACTGGTATGAATAAAACACTCCTTATACTGGGGTGCCATTATTTGTAAAATACTCGGGGCTGTGGTTACGAGTTTTTCTCCTTTTTGGGCATTTTCGCGGTACCAGTCAACAAGGTACTTGAATTCTACATCCCGTTCGCCGTTACCGACTACGCCTGCAACAACAAACTGATTGGAGACAATCATTAAAATCATTAATATCAGGACGACAAATTTAGTAAGTAGATTTCCTTTGTAAGCAAAGCCTTCTGCGGCAAATGCCATACCTATTACCAGTATTGCAATATAAGGCAGTGAAACGCTTGCCTTGCTCACCGATGCTATCTTCGTCAGATAACCCCACAGTTCCAGAGCCCAGATAATCGCTGTTATCAGCACGGCCAATTGTGCAATAATTACGGCCCCTTTGGGTAACCTGGCTTTGCTGTTTATCAATGTCCAGAAGCTGTATAATCCATAAATACATATCAGCATAACTATCGCAAAGATGGTGGCATGGTATCTTTCCATAGGATAAGGGTATTTAGCATGAACCCAGAAATATGGCAAAAGGAATATCAGCAAGACCAGTATTTTCCACTGACGTTTGTACAATCCATATACAGAGCCAAACAGGAAACTTATAAGTGTAAAAATTTGTATTAAGATCGAATATATTCTTATAAAGGTTTCACCCATCCACGGAGGCATAAAGAGCGGATAGAACCCAACCTGCCATAACATCAGGACGTGTTTGGCAAAACCAGTTCTTGCTTCGACGCCTTCTGCGAATTGCGAACTATATCCTTCCGTGAATATTTTAAGATAGTGCGTCGCTCCTGCGGTTTGCCAGCTCATCACCGTTCCCAGCATCCACAAGGCAATAGGGACTGACGCCAAAGCAGCATAAACAAAGGCGATGATTCGTTGTTTTTTATCTTTGCTGTCAATCATATCCATAACAAAGGCGCCGAGGATAAGAGCTGCACCTTCATATCGTACCATTGTTGTAAGTGATGCGAGCAGATAAGCCCATTTTGACCTTATGAATATGAGATAGAATGTAGCCCATATAAAAAACAGCAGTGTAGTTTCAGCAATAGCCTCGGTTAACAGCCTCAGCCCCCATGGGTTGATTATCGCTACGATTGCAAACCACACAGCCGCTCTGCCAATAACTTTTCGTCCTGCCAGCCATAATAACACGGCAGTCAGAGGATGAACTATTGAGTTGAGCAGCCATCCTCCGTGAAAATCAGGGTATGCCCCGCCGGCAATATGCCCCAGCAATACCTGCAGTATTCCAACCAGCGGCACTCGTTTATAATCGGTGGGCAGCTTAAAGGATAAAACCTGCCGGCCAAGCCCTGCAAAGCATTCAAAGTCAAAATGCGGCACAACCTGGTGCCCCCAGTAGATAACGGAATGAAAAATACCAAACGACAGCAACAAGAAAAACAAGAGAATATCAGCATATTTTCTTCTTGTCTCCAATTGCCATACCAATTCAGTGGATGAGGATTTAAGGTCGTTTGATAGTTGTGTATTTTTCCGTCTTTTCCGTTTCATATCTCAAACGAGTATGAAGTGTTCTCTAATACTTTGTTCTGTCGGTTTATGAATAACACCTTTTTCATTAATAATCGCTGTAATATTTTCTGCTGGCGTTACATCAAAAGCTGGATTGTAAATATCAACTCCGTCCGGTACTATTTGCTTGCCGCCGCAAAACCGCACTTCATCTGCCGTTCTTTGTTCGATAGGTATTTGGTCACCACTTTTTATACTCAAATCAAACGTGCTTGACGGCGCAGCAATATAAAAAGGTATATTATGTTCTCTGGCCAGAACACTAAGGTTATATGTGCCGATTTTATTTGCGGCATCCCCGTTTGCTGCAATTCGGTCGGCCCCGGTTATTACAGCGCTGATTTTGCCCTGCCTCATCAGCCACCCCGCCGTATTGTCACAAATAACTACTGCTTCAATCTTCGCTTGTATCAATTCCCAGGCCGTTAATCGAGCACCCTGCAGCAGCGGCCTCGTCTCATCGACATAAACTTTAAACTTTTTCCCACTTCTGTGCGCCTCGAATATTACCGACAGTGCCGTTCCCTGCCCTGCCGTTGCCAGAGCACCTGCATTGCAGTGCGTCAAAACACCGGCACCATTATTGATAAATTGCTGGCCATTCTCACCGATTCGCCGGCACATATCCACATCTTCCTGACAAATAGCGTTCGCCTCGTTAAAAACAACCTTCTGCAGTTCTTGTAAATCCGTTTTAGCTTTTCCGGCAACAAAATCCTCAGCTTTACTTTTAACCCTGTCCAACGCCCAAAATAGATTCGCTGCCGTCGGACGCGATGAGGACAGATATTTAATGGATTCCTTCAGAACAGAAAGTCCCTGCTCCAAATCGCTGTCTTGAGGCAATTTTTGCATAGCCAAAACCAGCCCATAAGCTCCTGCAACTCCTATTGCCGGAGCGCCACGAACAGCAAGCGTTTTAATCGCTTCATAGAGCTGCTTAACATTCCGGCACTGCAGACCGATAAATTCACCCGGCAATCGCCTCTGGTCTATAAGCTCCAAAAAGCCGTCAACGCCACCAACCCATTTCACTGCCGCTGCAATCATAAAAAATTCCCTGTTTCCAAATCCATTGCATCTTTGGTGGATTATCTCTTTTTCCCGTCCGCTTTAAGTTTTTCTTCCAAATACCTGGCTGTATAACTTCTTTTGTTTTTAATAATTTCCTCCGGCTGGCCTGCGGCCACTACCTCACCGCCGGTATCTCCACCTTCCGGGCCGAGGTCTATTATATAGTCAGCCATCTTGACAACATCAAGATTATGCTCGATTACCACAACGGTATTGCCCATATCGCATAGCCGGCCCAGCACATTTAACAGGTTATGAATGTCGGCAAAGTGCAGTCCCGTCGTCGGCTCATCGAGTAGATACAAAGTGCGCCCCGTGGCGGCCTTGCCCAATTCGGCGGCAAGCTTTACCCGCTGGGCCTCACCGCCTGACAAAGTCGTTGATGACTGGCCCAACTGCATATAGCCCAACCCGACATCATTGAGCGTTCGCAGTATCCGCATAATAGTCGGAAAATTAGCAAAGAAACCCAGCGTATCCCCAATCCTCATATCGAGTATCTCAGCAATGTTCTTTCCTTTATATGTAACCTGCAGCGTCTCCGGATTGTATCGTTTACCGCGGCACGCCTGACAGGTCACATAAACATCCGGCAGAAAATGCATCTCTATCTTCTTTGTCCCCTGTCCTCTGCAGTCCTCACAGCGGCCGCCTTTGACGTTGAAGCTGAACCGTCCCGGCTTATAACCGCGAATCTTCGCCTCTCGCGTCATCGAAAGCAGCTTTCTAATCAGGTCAAACACACCTGTATACGTCGCAGGATTGCTCCTCGGGGTCTTTCCGATAGGCGACTGGTCTATCTCTATAACTTTATCTATCTGCGAAACGCCGAGAATGGTCTTGTGTTTACCCGGCTTTTCGCGAGAGCCATAGAGTCGACGCCTCAAAGCCCTCAATAATATCTGGCTGACCAGAGTGCTTTTGCCCGAACCTGAAACCCCTGTCACGCAGATAAATACCCCAAGTGGGAATTTCACATCGAGACTCTTAAGATTGTTCTCTGCGGCGCTTTTTACTTCGATGCACCTTCTAAGGTTGTAGCTTCTTCTCTTCATTGGCAGAGCTATTCTTTTTCTCCCGCTTAGATACTCCCCAGTCAACGACTCAGCACAACCGATAATTGTATCGTAGCCGCCCTGGACAATAAGCTCACCGCCGTGCGCGCCGGCCGCCGGGCCGATATCAATAATGTGGTCTGCGCTTTTGATAATATCCTCATCATGCTCCACAACCAGAACCGTATTTCCGAGCTTGGTGAGACGCTTAAGTATGCCTAACAACCGGTTGTTATCGCGCTTGTGCAGGCCTATTGTCGGCTCATCAAGCACATAACAGACCCCCACCAAGCCGCTGCCGACCTGTGTGGCTAAGCGAATCCGCTGCGCCTCCCCGCCGGCCAGCGTGCTGCTCCTTCTATCCAGCGTCAGATAACCAATTCCGACATCGACCATAAATTTTAGCCGTGTCTTTATTTCCTTTAATATCTGAGATGCAATCAACGACTGCTCTTCGTTTAACACCAGCTTATTGAAAAACTCCTGCGCCTTCTCGATACTCAATGAGGCCAATTGATGTATGCTTGTGCCCCCTACCGTCACAGCAACAGCCTCAGGCCGAAGCCGTGCCCCGCTGCAGCTCCGGCAAGGCTGCTCCGAAAGAAAACTGTGTAATCTCTCTTTTACATATTCGCTGCTGGTAGTTTTCCATCGCCGCGTAAGGTTCGGGATAACTCCTTCGAAACGAAAACCGTAATCTTTTACATCCGATGCCATTGTGCCATACAGCAGAATCTTTTTTATATCTTTCGGTATTTGCTCAAACGGCATCGATTTGCTGGCGCCGACATTTCTACAGAACCTTTTAATAAGCCGATTATAGTAAATGTTCATTCGCTTGCCCCCCTTGCGCCAGGCCTCGATAGCCCCGTGCTCCAACGAAACACTCTTGTCCGGAACAATTAAATCAGGGTCAAATTCCAGGATCGTCCCAAGGCCGTCACAGCTTTTACAGGCTCCATACGGGCTGTTGAAGCTGAATAACCGCGGCGACAGTTCCTCAAGAGATGCCTGTGGGTGCTTTGGGCAGGCAAACTTTTCGCTGTAGATAACTTCCTTCCACTTGTTGTCCCTGCCGCTTTTCTTGTCTCCAGCCGGCTTCTGCATCAGCACCAGCACTATTCCGTCAGCCAGCTTCAGCGCCGTCTCCACCGAATCAGCCAACCGAATACGAACCGAGTCCTTAATAATCAGTCTGTCAACAACTACAGCGATGTCGTGCTTTTTTTTCTTACTCAAAGGTGGGATATTCCTTAAATCGTAAATATCACCATCAACACGCACACGCACGAAACCCTGATGTTGTATTCCGGCAAAAATGTCTCTGTGCTCACCTTTTTTGCCGCGAATCAGCGGTGCACAAATCTGGATTTTCGTGCCCTCCGGCCAGGTAAGTATTGACTCGACCATTTGCGATGAGTGCTGGCTCGTAATCTCTTTGCCGCAAATCCAGCAGTGAGGCCGACCCACACGGGCAAAAAGCAATCTGAAATAATCGTAGATTTCAGTGGTGGTGGCCACCGTCGAACGCGGATTGCTGCTGGCGCTTCGCTGCTCAATTGCAATAGTAGGTGGCAGACCCGTAATATCAGCCACCGCCGGCTTTTGCATCTGCTCAAGAAATTGCCGAGCGTATGCACTGAGTGATTCGACATATTTTCTTCTGCCCTCGGCGTAAATGGTATCGAAGGCCAGCGAGCTTTTGCCGGAGCCGGAAATCCCGGTTATCACCACCAGTTTGTCCCGCGGAATACTCAGATTGATGTTCTTGAGGTTGTGCTCCGCCGCACCAGTAATTTTAATCGCTTTTTCCGCTCGTCCTGCCATAATTATCTCTTCACCGGTAAAAGTAGCTGCCCTGCGAAAAATCCACAATAACACAAACTAATAATTGTAACAAAACCCTGCAAAAAAGTAAAATGCTGTTTTTAGCCGCCCCCTGAACGGCGGACAATCGAGTATGAGATTAAAAAAACTACATAACTGGAATCTGTCTTACTCTGAGGCAATAGCCCTGCAGAGGCAGCTCTGCGAAAAGGTGCAGATGATTGAATTAAAAAGCCGGCCAAAAACCATAGCCGGCATTGACTGTGCCTTCAGCAGGGATAAAAAACGGATTATTGCATGTGTTGTTCTTCTTAAACTGCCTGGTTTTGAACTAATTGAAACACAAAATGCGTTGCAAAAACTCACCTTTCCCTACATCCCCGGTCTGCTCTCTTTCCGTGAAGCTCCCGTTTGTATCGCCGCAGTTGAAAAGCTAAAAAACGAGCCGGGGGCTTTCATAATCGATGGCCAAGGAATTGCCCACCCCCGCAGACTCGGCCTCGCCGCTCACCTCGGCCTATTCTTCGATAAGCCCACTATCGGCTGTGCAAAAAGCAGATTAGTGGGAAGTTTTAAAGACCCCACTTTTGAAAAGGGAGTTTACAGCCCGCTGAAAGATGGGAACGAGATTATCGGCGCAGTAGTTAGAACACGCACAAATGTCAAGCCGGTTTTTGTCTCCGTAGGCAATAAATGCGTATTGGAAGATGCGATAAAAATCACCCTCGACTGCACAACCAAATACCGCATTCCTGAACCCACTCGCCTTGCACATCAACTGGTGAGCAGGTTAAAATCTGTATATTAATATCAAACTTAAAGAGAAGTGAGCAACTCACGAATAGATTACGGAGGTTTGGGTAGGATTGTAGGATAAATACCTGTTATAAGCACTTTTGCATCAGCCCAATCAGCATGGTCACAGTCGTTGTTATCGCCGCCGTTGCTGACCTTAAGTATTAGTTTTTTTATCCCTTTTGTTTTAATCATTACGTGCTTGGCCTGGTCGCCGGATTTCATAATGCCGCTTTGCCAGAGAATTTTGCCGTCGCCGACTACCAGGAATTCCACGCTGCCACGGCCTTTTTCCATCTCATCATCCACTCCAACATACGCGGAGAACTCTTCAACCGCATCGTTTGTGGCAATCAGGCAAATACTCTCAGAATGTGTGCCGAGGCCTCGTTCAAATTTTTTACCGCCTATTGAGAGCGTTCTTCCTTCTACGCTTCTATCGATATGAGGCGTCCCCCAGCTCTGTCGAATACGGTCAACAGTAAGCGTACTCAGGTACATCTCTTCCTTTCGAACCGACCGCAGAAGTTCCTCTGCCCGTTTTGCAATGTTTTCACCGGGATGCCCCCGTATCAGCGGTAGCAATTCCAATGACGCTTTTACACGTTGATTCTTCTCTAAAAAGCACTTGGCCATCCGATAGCGAAGCTTGTCCTTATCCCTGCTCTGGACATATTCCGACAAAGCCATGCAACGATATATCTGCAGCGCCCTGTCATAGTTCTTTTCGTTAAAACATTTATTGGCCTCAAGAAATGCTTTTTGCAAATCCTCTTTGCTGTTCATTTTCGGCATTTCAGCATAGCAGAAACTTTCTACGGCAAATTCCGTATCTATGAGTCCTCCTTCGCCTCCGCCGCCAAACCAGTAGAACCAGTACCCCGGCTGCACAAAGCCTGCCGAATCAGTTCCCTTATTCGGGTCTACCTTAAACTTCATATTGCCCGCTTTGACTAAAGGCAGATGGTTGTTGCTAAGGTGTCCGAATCCACCAGCCGGACTATGGTCGATGGGAATCCAGCCGACATCTGGAAGATAAAATTCCGCCCAGCAGTGCCACCCATCAAACCCTCCGGCCCAACAGCCGGCAACAAACCTTGCGGGGACGCCTCCAGCCCGGCATAAAGCAACGAAAAATCCACCTATGGCCCCGCAATCCCCCTTTCTTTCTTTAAAACAAATTTTCAGGTCTTCTGCGGGGCGCGGGTTGGCGTATTGTATGTTTTGGCTTATCCAGTCGTAGACCGCCTTTGCATATAACACAGGATTGCCGCGACCTTCCCGTTTAAGCTCTTCGAAAATCGGTTGGACCTCCGCATCATCAGGCGAAATTTCGGCAGGGTCTAATTGCGTAAAATATTTATAATCAATATCTTTGATGTATTCCGGATAAGTTCGCTGCGACAGCGCATCATAATCTATATTCACCTCCCACAGTCGCACATCATATTCCACGCTTACGAAAGCCACATCCCCTTTTGCAGGAAGTCCATTTTTGTAAACAACGCGATATATTTGGCCCGGTCCTTCCGTATTATGCAACAGAAACGGGTTATCACCGGCCACATTTATGTTTGAAACCTTGCACTCCGGCCAGTTTTCGGGCAGGGGAACATTAAGCTCTAAACTGATCATTGTTGTGATGTTTTTGTTGTAACTGCAGGCGGTGTGCCGAACGTGGTAACGTTTAGGATGGGTATAGGTGACCAAGTCCTGAGCAAAAACCTGTGTTGCGCCGAAAACAAAAAAAACAATCCATAGACAAATCAACTCCTGCCAAAGGTAATCTTTAAAAAAACCAAATTTTAAATTTTGGGTTAATCTTCTTACTTCTTCGCTTTTCGCGTTGAATTGCTTTAATCCCATTTGTGTTTCTTCATGGAAGCGGGAGCCTTCCTGCGTTCAGGTAGAGCCCTTCACCTCTATTTATCGGGGACGACCTTCGCTGATTTTATCACTACCGGCTCAACGGGAACGTCAGCGTGCCGGCCTTTTCGCGTCGTCTTAACGGCCGCTATCTTATCCACCGTATCCATACCATCGACCACTTTCCCAAACACTGCATATCCCGGCTTTTTCGGCCCTCCGTAATTTAGAAAATCGTTATCCTTATGATTGATAAAAAACTGGCTGGTAGCGCTGTTCGGGTTGCTTGTTCGCGCCATTGCTATTGTGCCCTATTTATTCTTCAATCCGTTATTGGCTTCATTAATAATGGGCGGACGTGTTTTCTCTTGAATCATATCCGGCGTAAATCCACCGCCCTGTATCATAAAGTTCGGTATCACCCTGTGAAATATCGTCCCGTCAAAGAAACCTTCCTCAACATACGTCAGGAAATTTTTGACCGTAACCGGTGCCGTTTTTTCATCAAGTTCAATGACGATGTCGCCCATAGTCGTTTCCAGTTTTACCATTTTGGATTCCTCGATAGTTTTCCTTTCCCACTGACAACCGAATATGAAAACAATAACGGCCGTAACAATAATTTTTTCAAGATGTCTCATATTAGCCCCTGTAAATAATCAATTATCAATAGTTATTCCCATTTGTGTTCTTTAACCGAGGCCAGAATCATCTCGGCACATTCCATCGCTGCCAGACCTTCTTCAGCGCTGACCTCAGGTCTGAACGCCTTATTTGCAACAGCCGAAAGAAAAGCCTGCTGCTCAAGGCGCAGCGGCTCATTATCATCTATTTGAAGCCTCTCATAATGAACCAGCTTTGTCCAGTCGGTCTTTAACAAATCGAACTTCCCGCCCCGTTTGAGTTGGCGGATTTTATTTATCAGCTCGATGTTATCAGTATCGGCCTTTATAACCGTGCCGGTCTTTCCTAAATAATCCAGGCTCAGATATGCCTGTCGGCTGAAGACTCTTACCTTCCGCTCGGTCTTCAGCGCCAGCCTGGAGGCGGTAACGTTTGCAATACAGCCGTTCTCGAAAACTATTCTCGCATTACAAATGTCCTCTTTGTCGGCGTCAACAACGCCTATACCAACGGCATCAATCCTTTTTATCCTGCTGGCCGCCAGAGACAAAATAATATCGATGTCGTGAATCATCACGTCCAGCACAACGCTAATGTCAGTTGAACGGAAAGGATACGGACTAATACGTGTGGCTTCTATAAATCTCGGCTCTATTTGGAGCCGTTTCATCGCCTGAACAACAGGGCTGCATCGCTCAGAATGGCCGACGGCGGCAACAACACCACGATTTTTCGCAAGCTCTACAATCTCCCGCCCCTGGCTCACATCAGACGCCAACGGCTTTTCAATCATCACCGCAACGTTGCTTCCAATGAAAAGCTTCGCCAACTCATAATGTGCAGTCGTCGGCGTCGCTATCGTTACCGCTTCGACTTTATCCAATATATCCCCGCAATCGGTAAATGCAAGGCACTTATACTTTCTGGCGAGCTTTTTAGCTTTATCAACATCTATATCGACGATAGCTACTAACTCACTTTGCGGCAGGCTATTATAAACCTTCGCATGAATCGTGCCCATCTTGCCTGCACCAATAACAGCAGTATGTATTTTCGCATTTTGCATTAGCAGTCCGTTTCTCTTCCCACGCTCCGTAAGATATGATTTCTTAATGCCTGAACTTCTCAAGGTATCTACCAAATTGTTGTCCGCTGCTTCTGATTATCGACTCGAGCATAGCCAGAACATTCTCATCAAGTCCATCTTCCTGTTCCAAAGCCCTCGCATTCTCAAGTAACGCCCCATCCCGGCGATAGAGCTTCCTGTACGCCTCGATTATCTTTTGCTGTTGCTGCTCGCTCAAACCAGCTCGCTTTATACCACGCTTATTAACACCCCTGACCCTCGGCGGATAGTGACCGCTGACAATAAGAAATGGCGGAACATCATGATTAATTCCCGCAAGTCCTGCTGCATAACACCACTTGCCAACAGTTACGAACTGATGCAGTAAAACCACACCACTAAACCAGACTCCCGTCTCTATCTTGCAATGTCCGCTGACTTGGACGTAGTTACTCATAACAATCTTATCTTCGATTATGCAATCATGTCCGATGTGCACCCCAATCATAATCAGATTATCATTTCCTATTTTCGTCAACTGTCCCGGGTAAATACTCGGATGGATTGTTACCTGCTCCCGAATAATGTTGTTATCACCTATGACAAGTCCTCCGATCTCGTCATCGGCTCTAAGGCCCAGCAGTTGAGGTATACCCCCTATCGTACAATTGGGAAAAAGGTGATTATTCCGCCCAATTTCGACGTTGCCGCTAATCACCACGTTAGCATCAAGTATTGTTCCGGCACCGATAGAAACGTTGCTGCCGATAACACAATTGGGCCCAATTACAACACCGTCAGCTAAACGAGCTTTATTACTTACTACTGCACTCGGATGGACCTGAATCATTCCGTATCCCTGCTCTTATCTCTCGTCTCATAATGTTCTACATCGAGCATTACACTTTCTCTTCATCTACAAGCATAAACTTGATTTGCGCCTCAGCAACCAACGCTTTGCCTACCATCGCTTTGCACCGGCATTGTGCTGTTCTTTTCTTCAACCGGACTGTCTCAGCGGTAAGGACAAGCTGGTCGCCGGGGACAACTGCCTTACGCAATTTTACGCCATCCATACTCAAAAGCACCGCTAACTTGCCGACATGTTCCAGTTTCTGGGCGAACAGCAGGCCCGACAATTGCGCCATCGCCTCTACGATAAGAACGCCCGGCATAATAGGTGTGCCTGGAAAATGGCCCTGGAAAAACTGCTCATTGAAGCTTACATTTTTTATCCCCCTTATTCGCGTATCGCCTTCGACTTCAACCACCTTATCAACCAGCAAAAATGGGTATCTATGTGGCAGAATCCTGGAAATCTGCCGAATATCCAAAAGGGCGTCAGTCCCGAACTTCTGGATACGCTCCTGCTGCTCGGCCACTTCATACAGTTTTCTTACAAGCTGCTGGTTTAACGAATGTCCGCTCTTATAGGCCACCACTCTTCCCTTAACAGCCCGACCGACAAGTGCGAGGTCGCCAATTAAATCAACGATTTTATGCCTGGCACACTCGTTGGGAAATCTGAAACTGTTCTTAATCGGGCCGTCTGAGCTTATAACCAGAATGTCACGAGGGCTAAGATGTGTTCCTATTCCGCGAGCTTGAAATTGCTTCGCTTCCGCTTCGAATAAAAAAGTCCGTGCCGACGCCAGATGCTTCTCAAAACCCTCCGGCGTCACCCGACAGCTAAAAATCTGCCTGCCAATGCCGGTATGACCGCTGTAATCCAGGTCGTAGGTAATATTTAAACCGTCATTCGCATATGGCAGAGCATATATCGATGCATCTCCAGAGGTAATACTGACCGGCTCGCTAATAATAAATTCTTTGCACTTCTCCGGCTGCTCAATCAGTCCGCTCCGCTTTAGAACCTTGAAATATTGGGCGCTGCTGCAGTCAGCAGCCGGCATCTCCGGGCCGTTAACTTCTACAATCAGATTATCTATCCCTAGCGCACTAACAGCAGCCAAACAGTGCTCGACCGTCTCTATGCTCACTGAACCTTTCTTTAATGTCGTGCGTCGGCCCCGCTCAGCAACATTTGTAACAACGGCGCTAATCCGAATCGGCTCGGCAATATCGGTCCGCACGAAAACCACTCCGGCACCGGCAGGCGCAGGACGAAAAACGGCTTTCACCTCCTTGTCGCTGAACATACCTTTGCCGGATACCCTCGCTTCACTTTTTATCGTCTTTTGCAGCTTCAAGCCTTTCTATCCTCTTTCGCAGTTGCTTGAGCGACTCCGCCAGCTCCGGCAAACGCTTCATCAAACCAAATACTTTCATTGCAACTCTGATGTCCATTGCCGGCGAACCAACCAACCTTGAGCTGGCTGCAGTATCGCTCATAATACCTGCCTGAGCGCCAATCATAGTGCCTTGTCCTATCTCTATATTATCCGCCAGCCCAACCTGCCCGCCCAACACAGCCCCATCACCTATTTTGCAGCTGCCTGAGATACCTACCTGCCCCGCTATAAGGCAGCATTTGCCGATTACCACATTATGTGCGATTTGCACAAGGTTATCTATCTTTGTCCCGGCTCCGATTATGGTGTTTCCGAACTTTGCTCTGTCAACACAGCAGTTAGCTCCTATCTCTACAAAGTCTTCTATCACCACTGAGCCGTTGTGCGGAATAAGTCTATGGCTGCCGTCGATAAATGAATAACCAAAACCGGTTGAGCCGATGGTGCTGTTGGCTTGAATAATCACATTATCGCCAATAGTGCAGTTGTGATAAACAACAACATTGCTGTCAAGTCGACAATTTTTACCGAGTTTCGAATTCTCACCTATTTTACTCCCACTGGCAATTACGCTGTTTTCACCGATTTCTACTCCATCGTCAATTACCACACCCGCCCCAACAGAAACGCCCTTTGCGATTTTTACATTCTGACCGACCTTCACGGTCGGGTCGATTCCTTCAGTTACAGCCTTTAATTTGGGCGCAAAAATACTTAACGTCTTTATAAGGGACGCATCTACATTTTTAACAACCAATTGTTGTTTGGTCAAACCATCAATACGCCTGCCAACGATAACCGCTCTCGCACGCGACTTTTCGAGTCGAGGTATATGCCTGTCATTCGTAATAAAAGTGACATTGTCCTCGCCGGCTGTTTCTACCCCTCCCACAGCAATTATCTGTCCGCAGCCATCACCAACTAACTCAGCGCCAATCCGCTCAGCCAATTGTGCAACCGTCAATTTCATCCCATACCCTTTTATCCGCAGCAGGCGGATTTAGCATTGAGTTTTAGCTACAACTCAAAACTATTTTTCTGCGTCCAGCCGAGCCGTTACTTCACCGGTGATATCCAAACAGCCGCCGCTATACAGCAGCTTCTGCGTCCTAATGGCCATCCCAAGCTCGGAGATATTTGTCTCGGAAAAATCTACTTCATCCTCTTTAAACACCAAATCCAGACCCTTTTCTCTCGCAACCTCGCCGGCTATCCGCAGAATATCCTGATAAATCTCCTTCGTCCATAATTGGTCATTTAGCTCCATCTGCTGCTTGTAGAATTCCTGCCGAGCCTGATAGTTAGCCTGCTTCTCGAACAAACCTTTCGCTCTTGCCATATAATCACTGCTGTTTTCCCTCAGCGTTTGCATTCCTGCTTTCTCAGCTTCGATTTCCCTGGAAAGCTTATCCATCTCCGCAATAACTCTGTCCTGCTCGGCGATAGCTTCTTCCCTGTAGCGGACACTTTTCTTGCATCCCTGAAAGATTTTCTGAATGCTGACAACTGCAACCTTCGGTCCCGTGCCGGATTGTTTCGGTTCGGCCGGACGGGTTCCTCTTTGCGCCTGCAACTGGGCTTGTTTTTCCATCGTTTCCCGCATTTCTTTGACTTCTTTGGCATAATCCTTCTCACTGAGCTTAAGGTCGCTTAAATCAGCCTTTAGACACTCAATTTCTTTGTTCAGCCTTTCTATCTCAGGAAGGACGCTTTCCTGTTTGACCGTGGCTTTTTTTGCGTGCCGAGTGTCTATTTTCAAGTTGCTGCGTTCGCAGCCAGCCATTGCCAAAATTGTCACGCAAACCACCGTTATTTGAACAATTTCCTTGGTTTTCATAACTCGAATCTTTCTATATAATTCTTTGATTGTTTATTGAACGTTCAAAACAGCCTGCCTACAGAAAAACTGAAGACCTGCGTATCGTCATCGCCGTTTTTCATCAACGGTGCGGCAATTTCCATTCTCATCGGCACAGGTCCAAACCACTGAGGTATTAGTATCTGTATTCCCGTCCCCACCGATGCACGGTATCCACCCGAATCGATCAACCCACTGTCAACGAAAAACAGCGCCGAAAAGTTCTCTTCCAACACAGGCACTGTTACCTCGGCATTAGCCAGAAATATCCAGTCACTTCCTACCGGGTCTTCATCAGGGCCGCTGCGGGTGCTTACGCCTCGGTAACTAAATCCCCTGATTCCGTAAGAACCCGTGCCTCCGGCGTAAAATTTCTCAAAAGGCGGAGCATCGCCACCTACCACGCTCGCCCCAAGCAGCTTCATTGCCATAATTGTCTTGCGATCAGCCAGGTCTTCCATAAGCATCCAGTACCGCCTGTAAACACCGCTTACTATCCCAAAAGTATGATCGCCGGCAACCTGTTCGTAACTAACGTCGAAACCATAACCCTTACTCGGATTAAACCTGTCATCGGTAAGGTCTCTTCCGACGCCAAGCCTGACTCCCATAAGAACATTATCACCTTTAACGGACCTGACTTCACTGGGGGCATCGGAATCGAGATCGTTAATGTTTACTCTTTCCATTCTAAAGTTGATGCTCCTGTACCAGTGTTTCTTGCTATATCGTTTCCCTAATCCCACATATCCTTTCAGCCTGTTTTCATCGTAGCTTTCTCTGCCTCTCTCCCAGCTTGAGCCGCCCAAATTAAGAGAAATGGGCTTGTTCTGAAAGTACGGCTCGCTGAAACTAACCATATATTCACTGACTTCTGTTCCCGGCTGCAGAATAATTTTAAAAGTCTGTCCTGCACCTCTGAACGCCTGTCCGGTGACAAACTCCTTAAAGCTCTCCGGCCAATCACCGGCGTCGAAATTTCGTTGTTCAAACACCAACTGGCCTACGGCACCACTGTCACTCGTTATTCCCGCCCCCAGCATTATCATACCGGTACGGGTTTCAACAATGCTCACGTCTGCATCTCTCTGCCCGACCGCTTCGCCTCGCGGTGTAATGGTGGCCGACTCAGCCACTACCATATTTTTTACATCTTTTTCCAACTCCCCCTCACCGTCTCCACGAGCTATATCCGCGTTGTACCATCGGCCCGGCATAAAGTCGTATTCGTTCAGCACCCGTCGCACGACCTTGTCTTGTGTCTTTTCGTTGCCTCTTATATTAATACGTCCGATTCGAAAACGTTCCCCCTCTGCTATTCCAAGGTCAACATTGACCTGATTTTTGGAAATAAACTTGACACTCTGCTCGACCTTCACATTGATAAAGCCCGCTTCACGGTAAAGCTTAAGTAATTGGTCGACGTCCGAACCGGCTTTTCGCTTGTTATAGATTTGTCCTCCATCCAATTCCAATTCCGACCGCAGTTGCTCTGTGCCGAAGTGCCTGTTACCCGTAATAACAATCTTTCCAACGGTATAGGCCTGCCCCTCCTCAATTGTGAAAGTGATGCGAATCTTGCTCTTGTCTTCAGTGAATTCCTTTTTAGCCGTTATTTTGGCATCTAAAAAACCCTTTTTGTAATAGATGTTCTGCAGTTTTGTTACATCCTTAGACACGTTTTTTTCGGTGTAATGGCCCAAAAAAAGAAACAACCTCTTTTTCTTGGTCTTTATGGACTCTTTAAGAAGTCTCGTTTTCAGAGCTTTATTGCCGCTGAACTTCACCGCAGCTATTTTGACCCTCGGCCCTTCATCAACCGTATAAATCACATCACCTCTCGATAACTTTTCTGTATCTAAGCTCACCCTGGCAAATGCATACCCCTTTTGACGATAAAAATCAGCAATAGACACTCTTCCTGCCTCGGCCATAGCTGGTTCGAGGTAATCAGCTTTCTTAAAGGCCAGTTTTTTCAGCAATTTCTTGGATATATACCTGCGGTTGCCGGTAAAAACAATCGATCTGACGATATTCCTCTCGACAACAACAAAAGTCAGCCGGATCTTCTCATCAACAACTGCGGTATTGTAATAACTGTATTCGACACCGGGCAGTTCAGCTATGCGCTTGACGTCCTCATTAGCGGTAGCTTCGTTAAAGCGCTGGCCGACTCTGCTGCGAACCTTCGATAAAATTTCGTCGCTGCTGATGCTAACGTTACCAGTTGTACCTATGCTGCCGATTAATGATTCATTATCGACAGAGGAGACGCCGGTGCTTTCCTGCGAAAACAATAACGGCGGTGTGAATAACAGCAAACAGCAAAGAACAGGTAGTGGGTAATATGGCTTTTTCATGGCTTCCTTCCAATAATCATTTTTCAAAATGGTATCCCGCCTTCGGTTCCACCTTCGGCAGACACGTAAGAGGCATTTTCAAACCGTGTGAATTTTTCTCTGAATATCAGTTCGATACTTCCGGTCGGGCCGTTGCGCTGTTTAGCTATTATCAGCTCAGCCTTATTGTCCGGACTGTAATCCTTTTCGCCTTCACCGCGATGGTAATAATCCTCACGGTGAAGCAGCATCACAACATCGGCGTCCTGCTCAATACTACCACTCTCCCGCAAATCGCTCATCCTCGGCCGATGCCCTTCCCTGCCTTCCGGAGAACGATTCAACTGGCTCAAAACTACAACGGGAATGCTCAGCTCTCTCGCTAAGGCCTTCATATATCTCGAAATCGCCGTGATTTCCTGCTGCCGGGACTCAACCCTGCTCGCCCCCAAATGCATCAGTTGCAGATAATCCACTATAATACATCGGATACCACGCTGGCTTTTCAGTCTCCTCGCCTTTGCACGCAGTTCCAGCGGCGTCAGCAGTGATGTATCATCAATATAAATCGGAGCCTCACTCAATTCGCCGCAGGCCTTAACCAGCACCTCGTGGTGCTCGGTATCCAGCATTCCCTTTCTGACTTTCTGCGCATCGGTTTCGCTGAAGCTGCATAAAAATCTCTCCGCCAGCTGCTGCCTGCTTGTCTCTAATGAAAATATCGCAACCGGAGCCTTCTCTATCACGCCGATATGCTCTGCCATATTTAATGCCAGGCTTGTCTTTCCCATGCTTGGTCTTCCGGCAATTATTATCATCTCCCCTTCCTGCAAACCGCAGGTCTGTTGGTCGAGTGCAAAATAACCGGTTGGCAAACCGGTAACATGGCTGCCCTCACGCTTCTCTATAAGCTCATAAGCGCGAACAACCAAATCCTTTAATTCAACGGCGGAACCGCTTATCTTTTTATCGGTAACAGCAAAAATTTTGCGCTCGGCCTCATCCAGTTTCTCGCCGGCCTCGCCGTCCCCGCTTAATGCACTATTCAAAATCTCGCTGGCGGCGGCAATAATCTCACGCAGCAGTTGTTTATCTTTAATAATCCCCGAATAATACATCACGTTGGCCGAGGACGGCACGGAATCCATAACCTTCGCAAGATACTCTACTCCGCCGACCTCCTCTAATTGTTTGCGCTTCTCAAGTTCATCGCGAAGTAGAACAGCATCGATAGCTCCGCCTTTATTTCTCTCATAAAGTTTAACCAAAGCGTCAAAAATCATCTGGTGCTCGATCCGGTAGAAGGCGTCTGTCTTAATCTGCTCGACAACCTCGCTGATGCACTCCGGGTCGATTATCATCGAGCCTAACACCGCTGCCTCCGCCGCAAGCGATTCCGGCATGTGATGGGCAGTTAACAACTGACCTTTGCCGGCATCCGTGGCAACCCTAGTTCTATTGGCCGATTCCGTACCGGTATTCGATGCACGGACACTGACTATCGTGTTCTTCTTGCCTGTAATGACTTTTTCTTTACTCGCTTTGGTCATTTGGCTTATTTTCGTCCTGCGGCTTAGCCGCTTCACCCACGGCGGATTCTGCGACCACAATCACGTTAACAGTAGCCGTCAAATCCTTGTCGAATCTCAACGTCACTTTGTGTGTTCCAACTTGCTTTATATGTTCTGCCAATTGAACCATCTCATCGGCAATCTTAAAGCCCTGCGAACGAAGATTCTCTGCTATCTCCCCAGCCCCCACCGAGCCGAACAAAACTCCCTGCTCGTTTGCCTTGGCAGCGACAACAGCTTCCGCCCCTTCCACAGCAGTCGCTGCTTCTTCCAGACGCTCTTTCTCGAGCTTTCTTTGCTCTGCCCGCTTGGCTGTTTCTTTTGCCACAGAACGCAAATTCCCCTCCGTCGGCACAGTCGCCAACCCCTGTGGCAGCAGATAATTCCTTGCATACCCCGTGCTGACTTCTACAACATCTCCGAACCAGCCCAGCTCTTTAACATCCTCACAAAGTAAAACCTTCATATAGTTCTTCCTCTCCGCCTTAGGCGGATAGCAGTTCAACCGTTATTAAACACTATAGGGCAACAGCGCTATATATCTGGCACGTTTAATTGCCGTTTTCACTTTTCTTTGGCAGCTGGCGCAATTACCGCTGCGCTTACGTGAGTATATCTTGCCGCGATGAGTCAGGAGCCTCTCCAGAGTTCCAATATCCTTATAATCAACGTATTTTTCGCCTCTTCTGCAAAAACGACATTGTGTCTGCTCCCGAACACCCGCATGACGCACTTTTCCCAGGTTGTCTTTTTTATTCATTGGTTGTGCCATTTGTCTCATGCCTTTTCGCCTTTCTTTTCACATAATACGCATTTATCCGCCTGCGGCGGAATACGAGATTAATAAGCCCTACATTTATTAAAACGGTATATCATCTGTCCCGGCACTATCACCGCCCCCTTCTTCCGCCTCGGGTCTTTTCTCACTCACGTCCTGCTCAGTTCCGCCGGCGCTCGCCGGGGCGCCCAGAAACTGAAAGTTCTCCACTGTAACGCGGTGTTTGCTTCGCTTTGTGCCGTCCTGAGATGTCCAGCTGTTGAAAGTCAGCCTTCCCTCAACAAACAGCGGCCGGCCTTTGGTTAGGTATTTATTTATGTTCTCAGCTGTCCGACCGAACGCTTGGCAGTCCACAAAACAGGTCTCTTCTCTGCTTTCGCCGTCCTGGCCCTTCCATCTGCGGTTCACTGCAAGCCCAAAATCAACCACGGCTGTCTGGTTCGGAGTATATGACAACTGCGGGTCGCGAGTCAGGTTACCCATCAGGAAAACTTTATTAAAATTAGCCATTTTAAACTCCCCTTTATAACTGATAATTCAACCATCCGTCAACAATACACCTTAATATACCTTCCTAAGCCTTCACTCGCTCACTGCTCTCCCTGCTCTGATTCAGCCACGCCATCCTCCTTTTGGTCTGTTTGACTGTTCTTTTGCTCGTGCTCTTCAGCCTGTGCAGCGGTAGTATCTTTTTGGGCCCTCTTCTCGCCGGCCTTTTGGTAAACAGAGTCTCTTTCAGTATCTTCGGTTTGTCTCTGTTCGGCACACAGAATCAAAACTCGCATAATCCGCTCTGAGAGATTAAAATCCTTCTCGATGTTTCGCAGTTTGCCGCCCTCAGCCTTGAAATAACATAGGATATATGTCCCTTTGCTTTTGCCGTTAATTTCGTAGGCGAGCCTCCGGTCGTCCCATTTTTTCATCGAAACAATCTCAGCCCCCCACTTTTCCAATATGTTTCTGATGGCCGCAGTAACCCCATCCCAATCTGTCGTCGCTTCAGCCGAATCAATAAGAAACATCGCCTCGTACAATTTAGGTTCCCCTTTCAGCTTCTTTTTGCCGGATAAAGTCCTCTTCTTATTTTTAGTAACAGTCTTCAAACTAAGTACCTCCTGTTTCCCGCCTCGGCCGCGCCTGACATAAAACTGGCCCACAGCGAATTTATCCACTTATGGCGGATTAAACTCATTCATCGTCGCCTTAATACCGTTTTCAGCCCAGCAAAGCACAGCGTCCCGTGCCCTGGTAATCGCCCCATCTAAGAGCGACCTCTCAGTCTCCGCCGGCTTGCTGAGAACATAATCATAGGCCGTTTCTTCCTCACTTTGGCCGATACCAATTCGCAATCTGCTTATATTCTCCGTCCCGAGCTTCTCTATCACGTCTGCTAAACCATTATGGCCGCCGTCCGAACCTCTCATCCTGACCCGAATCCTGCCCGGCATTAACGCCATATCATCTACCACCACAAGCAAATTACTCAATACTAACTTATAAAAACCTGCCGCTGTTGCTACAACCTGGCCGCTGCAGTTCATAAACCGCAACGGTTTCAGTAATATAAGTTTCCTGTCCTTATATTCACCTGAACCTAAGCAGGCTCCGAATTTTTTCTTTCTTACATCTATTCCCAACGCCTCTGCCAGCGAATCTATTACTCTAAAACCGATATTATGCCGCGTATCAACGTACTCTTTGCCCGGGTTCCCCAGGCCGACAACCATTTTAATCTCAAGCCCTTCCATCTATTCTCAGCACCAAAGGCGCTATTTGGTATCTTCCGATGATTTCTCCTCAGCTTCTCCTTCCGCCTCTTTTTTAACCTCACCGATAACCTCAGGAGCAACCGGCATTTCTGCTTCCATCTCTTCGGTGCTCTTGGCGGCAGCAACCAGACTGCAGGTAACCAGCAGCGTTGTTGGTGCACTTATCAGCTTCACCCCGCTGGGCAATTCGATATCACTGGCATGCAATGTGTCGTCAACACCTATCTCCTTGATATTAACAATTATAGCCTCAGGAATATCAGTCACTTTGCACTCAACTTCCAGCTTGTCTGTATGTACCTCGATAACGCCTCCCTCATTTGTGCCTTTGGCCACTCCCTTAAGCTCTATAGGAACCATAACTTCAACCGTCTCGGTTACATCAACCCTCATCAGATCCACATGGATAATATCTCTGCTGAGATGGTCATACTGAAGTTCCTTTATAATCATCTTTTGTTGTTTTTCCCCGATTTGTACATCCATCAACCGATGCCCGTGATGCAGCCCCTCGACCAGACTATGTTTATCCAGCGAAATAGTCACCGGCTTCTCCTTATGCCCGTACACAACTGCGGGTATCCGGCCCTGTTTACGCACTTTCGCCGCATGGCCTGAGCCGGTCTGTTCTCGAATTTCTGCCTTTAGTAGCAAACTCTTTTCCATAATTACCTCTGCCTCACTTTAATCACTGCCCGCTTCTGGCGGGTTTGCTCAAAAATCTTCGAACAAATTGCTGACTGATTCGTTCTTGTGAATCCTCTTTATCGCCTCGCCTAACATTGTAGAAACACTTAAGACCTTGATATTACCCAGCCTCTCGGTCTGCTCACTTTGCGGTATGGTATCGGTAACCACCACCTCATCAATCGGAGCGCCGCCCAGCTGCTTCAATGCTCCATTCGCAAAGACGCCGTGCGTTGCTCCAACATATATCTTTTCGGCGCCGCGTTCCTTGACTAACCTGGCCGCACTGCACACTGTCCCGCCTGTTGCAATAATATCATCACACATTAAAATATTCCTGCCTTTCACATCACCGATGATTTCTCGCGCCTCCACCTCGTTGCCGCTTACCCGTCTTTTGTGGACAATTGCCAGCTCCCCGCCCAAATGCGAGGTATATCTGGATGCAGTCTTTATATTACCAACATCCGGCGAAACCACCGTTAGTCTGCTAATCTTCTTGTCCTTAAAATACCTGCTCAACACCAGCTCGCCGGTCAGGTGGTCGACCGGTATATCGAAAAATCCTTGCAATTGCTGTGCGTGTAAATCTATCGCCAGCACCCTGTCGGCACCGGCGGTGGTAATAAGATTAGCTGCCAGTTTTGCGGTAATTGGCACTCGACCTTCGTCCTTCCTGTCCTGCCTCGCATACCCAAAGTAAGGAATTACCGCAGTAACTCGGCTGGCGCTGGCCCTTCGCAAACAGTCCAGATAAATTAAAAGCTCTACCAAATGTTCGTCAACCGGTTTGCAGGTCGACTGCACAACAAAACAATCCCTTCCGCGAACATCGTCATCTACCCTGATAACCTTTTCACCGTCGGGAAACCTGTCTATCTCCACATTGCCCGGAGAAATCTTCAGATAATCGCAAACCGCTGATGTCAGCATCGGGTTGCTACTACCGGCAAATACCTTCAAAGTATCATTTAGTGGCATTGTTTTTCCGCCTTTACTTTAACATCTCTTTTTGCATCTTCTAATAGCCTGCTCTGCATAATCCTGTTTATTTGGCCAAGCTGTCCATTGGTATTGGCGCTCATCGCCTCTTCGGGCCGCAGTGCCGCAACCGCAGCAACCTTATGGCCGCCTGCAATAATAATAGAAATCGCATCTGTTAGATAGTATTCTTTCTTGGCATTATCCGGCTTGACCTTTGCCGCAGTTTCAAAAAGAATCCTGTTATCAAACACGTAATAGCTTGGGTTGACTTCTTTAATCTTCAGTTGCTCGCTTGTGCAGTCGTTATGTTCCACAATCGCCGTAATATTACCGTTTGCACCTCTGCAGACGCGCCCATAGCCCGTCGGGTCATCTATGATTGCTGTCGCTAGCGTCGCTGCTGCTTTCTCGGCCTCGTGCTTTTCTATGATTTTCCTGAGCGTCTCGGCCCGAATCAAAGGCCCGTCCCCGCAAAGAACCAGCGTCTCGCCGTCAAAACCGTTGAGGTGCTCTTTGCAACACAATACTGCATCGGCGGTGCCTTTTTGCTGGTCCTGACGGACCCACACTACGTCTCCATCGGCCTCGAACTTCTTTTTTACCTGCTCAGCGCCAAAACCGACTACGACGTATATTTTTTCGACGCCAGCTCCGCGGCAAGCGTCCAATACGTAAGCCAGCATAGGCCGCCCGCACATCTCATGTAGCACCTTGGGCGTATCGGTCTTCATCCTGCTGCTAATCCCCGCCGCCAGAACTATTGCTACTTTTTCCGACATACTTCCTTAGCTTTTACTTTTTAATTTTAAATTTTAAATTTCTTAAACTACCCGGCCAGGACTCGAACCTGGAATGTAGGCACCAAAAGCCTATGTGTTACCAATTACACCACCGGGTAATCGTTCATTGATGATTTTCAATTGATTATTGATTATTTATGTGCAGTTGATGAACCCAATGACGGGTTTATTGCAAATTTAACTATCAATAATCATTTATCAATCTTCGCTGTCACGGAGACCGTCTTATCCCGGCCGATTTGGCCCTGTCGGAGGCTTGAGTCAGCCATGCCGTGAAAACTGCTGACCCCATAGGCCGCTTTCGCCACTCTTAGCTACCCCGTGCGACAGGGCATTTTCAATCGGGGCAATATATCCGATTCACAACTGCTTATCAATCTTTTTTTTATTTTGGCAAAAAACGCCGTTTTTAGCGTTAAAAACTGCATCAACCTACAAATCAGGAAACTCAGAGAAACAGGCAAAGCTTACCTCCTCAGGCATGTCTCTTCTCAACCTTCGCTGTCCACCGCGACATAGCCGCGCTGGCCCTCGCTTATATAACTGGGCTCAGACGAAATCTCATCCTCGCCCGTACCTTCCTCCTCTTCCGCCTCCATCTTCTCCCGAAGTTTCTCATACTCCTTGAGCGTCATTAGCACTTCCCGTGCCTGGCTGCCCTTATATTCACCTAAAATACCCGCCCCCGCCATCATCTCTATAATCCGAGAAGCACGCGCATAACCAATGCTGAGTTTGCGCTGCAGCAGTGACACGCTGCCGCGATGGCTCTCCAGAATAATCCGTACCGCATCGTCAAACAACTCGTCTCTGACCATCTCCGAAGCGTCTATACGATTAAGTGCTGTAAGCTCCGGATGGAACTGCGGCTCAGCTATCTCTTTTAAATACCTGACGATACGTTGAACTTCCATCTCATCGACAAACGTCCCCTGTGCACGCACCAAATCGCTTGTGCCGGGCTTGAGAAACAGCATATCACCCTGGCCGAGTAATGCTTCTGCTCCGTTCTGGTCAAGGACTATTCGGCTGTCTAATCTCGCCGCAACACGGAACCCGATTCTGGTCGGCATATTTGATTTTATCAGCCCCGTAACCACTGTTGCCTGTGGACGCTGTGTAGCCAATACGATATGAATACCAATCGCCCGGCTCTTCTGCGCAAGACGAACGATATATGCCTCTATCTCCTTGGCGGCCGTCATCATCAAATCTGCAAGCTCATCGATTATTATCACAATATAAGGCAGCTTCTTTGGAATTTTCGCATCCTCATCGGCGCTGTCCGGCCCGAATCGCTTGATAATCTCCCCGGCTCCGAGCCTGTTATACTCAGCAATATTCTTTACCCTCGCCTCGGCAAAAAGCGCATACCTCTCATCCATCTTTACCGTCGCCCATTCCAGTATCTGCACCGCACGCTGCGTCTCGGTAACTATCGGCGACATCAGGTGCGGAACGGTATTAAAAGCCGTCATCTCGACCATCTTCGGGTCAATCAAAATCAGCTTCACCTCGTCCGGCCTCTTCGTAAGCAGTATCCCCGCAATGATGCTGTTTATACAGACGCTCTTTCCGGAGCCTGTTGTGCCGGCAATAAGCAGATGCGGCATTGTCGTCAGATCTGATACAAGTGCCTCCCCGGACGAATCCTTTCCCAGGAAAAGCGGTATCTCCATCCCCCGCGGCTTACTGCCGGCTAACTGCATCAGGTCTTTGACGCGCACCCTTTCTTTTTCGCTGTTCGGCACCTCGATACCTATCGTATGTTTACCGGGCAGTGGCGCCACTACTCGAACCGCACCAACTCCCAGTGCGCGTGCCATATCGTTTGAAAGATTGCTGATTTGGCTGACCTTCACACCCGCTGCAAGCTCCAGCTCGAACATCGTTATAACAGGCCCCGTATCTGCCGCCACCACGCGGGCATTAACATTAAACTCCGTCAGCAGCTTCTCCAGCGCACTCGCTTTGGCCTTGATAATTTTCTCCTGCACCGAAGCAAAACTGTGCTCTGACTCGCTCAGCAGCTCTAATGGCGGCAGTATATAATCATCATAGCTCGTTGGCACGTATGCCTTAACCGGCCTGCGAAGCTGCGGCGCTACTAGATTCAATTGTCTCGGCTCCTCGGTCCCGGCAACGCCGTGTGTATCCTCTGCTTGGTATGTCTCCACGGTATCTTTGCCGAATTGCAAAACTCCGCTCTCAGTCGAAAGCTGCCTTTGCCGGACGCTCAATTTCTGCCATATCTCGCTTAGTGCCTGCGAGTGCTGCCTCGCCGCCGACCACACCGGCGCCGCCACACCGGCTATGCTTCCGAACACAAAACCAACCCAGCCGAACACTGCTATCATAAAAGTATCTGCTAACAGAACAATCCCGACAATCCATGTGGCCGTAATCAGTATGAATGTCCCCAGAAATGCAAAATGGCCTCGCAAAAACTCCGCCACTCCAATCCCTAAAATCCCCCCGGAACCCATCGGAAAGCTAAAAACACTATAAGGCCGTAGAAAATAGAAACTGCTCGAAGCCGCTATAGTCATCAGAACCAGGCCGATTGCCCGTAGAACTGTCTGCCCTATACTCCGATGCAATAGTTTCGCCGCTAAAAGAAAAATTATCGAAACCAATATTACAAACACCCCTGGCCCGACATAATACATCAAATAATACGCAGAAAAAGCCCCAACTGCCCCGCACCAATTAGCCGCTGGCTCGTTATGAGGCCAGACAAACCTGCTCGGCCAATCGCCTATGTCGAAACTGATGCAGCTGCACAAAAGAACCAGCGCCACTGCAATCCCGATACACTCTGCCGCCACTTCGTATGACTTCTTGTCTTTCAACTCTTACAGTCCGATAAAAATTCCTCGTTTACACTTGATAAAGGTCATAAGTTGCGTAACACGAACTTTATATCGACCACCCTTCCCTCTTTTCTGTAAAATTACTTACCACACGTATTTTTTCAGTCTTATCCACTTTAATTAGATTCGTTATAAGCGAAGTGCTCTCAATCCCCCCGCCACTCTGGGTAGTCCATAAGGGACGTAACGAGTTCTAATCACCTATACCGCTGCCTTGTCTAATCTCTTCGAAAAAAGGCGTCCTTTTTTCTTCTACACATTTAGCTGCGTAAAGATACATCGAAGCCGACCAACTTTGCCAGTCTTGTCCCTGTGGGCTGCCGTCCTGGGCACGGTGCCATTCATTAAATCCAAACTCTACATTTGCCACACGCGCAAGTCGATTAAGCTCTGCAAGGGCGATGAGTTTCTTTTCAGCAAGATTATGTCTTCCAGCAGCAACTAAAGCAGCTATATAAAAGCCACAGATAAATGGCCAAATACCGCCATTGTGGTATTCCCCTGGTTGATTATACTTCTGGTATCTCGGAAACCAATCCGAGGCTTCGGGCCTTACGTACGGAAAAAAGTTGGGCGGCAGGTCAACAGCCAAGTCTTCATTTTTTCTCAACGCCTCACATTCTGTTTCAATCCAGGAAATCAGCTGTCTGGCTCGGGACTGAGAAGCAATACCGGAAAGGATTGCCAAACTGTTACCTAAAAGGTCAAAACGTTCACTCCCATATACTTTGTACGACCAAAGGGCATAATAAGGCTTGTTCCTCAAAACCAGGCCTTCATGAACATGTCTGTTTTGCCGGTCACCTTTAACAGTGAAGCGACCCATTGCCTCTCGAAGTCTTTCTGCACGCTCATTTTGACCGAAAAGCCGCAAGTAAATATACACAATTGTGTTTACATACAAACCATAGCCCAAAACCCACTGCTCATCTCTCCAATCGCTCGTTGGCAGCTGGTCTACAATAACGCGGTCGGACGGGCTTTGATATTCCATCCACGTCATTGATTTCTGGACGGCTTCATTCAGAAAATCGGCCTCGCCGGTAAATTTGCGAAATAGAGCGACACCCATTAAGAATAACGGTGTGCAATCACTTGACCCCCGGTCGGTCGTGTCATGGACCAGTGATGGGATATGACCGAGTCGACTTTGGTTCCTGGCTACAGTTTCCATCGCACGGCGGAGAGATTTAACTAATTTCTTATTTCCGTCCGTCAGAATCCCGAGGGATGATATCATAATATCACGCGTATATGGTTCGGGGTAACCCCATCCTGCTGCACGTGGAAGTCCACGGTACGGTCCATGAGAGTTATGAAGCAGAACTTTCAACGCAGCCTGTTTGGCCTGATCTATAAGAATTCTCTCTTTCCTGTTCATATCTACGAAATCCCTAAACGCTTTGAAACGATATTGACAAATTTCTTTGCTATAACTCGATAGTCAAAGTTTTCGACTACTCGCTTTCTTCCCTCTTTTCCCATTCGCTCCCTCAAACCGGCGTCTTTCATCAAATCCATAAGGTAATTGGCAATATCATGAACGCTTGCCCTGTAATCTACTATCCTCGGCCTTTTAAAGCTGTGCCTGTGACCTGTTTCGTAGCCGGACTCATCTCCGAGAATAGCTTCTCGAAGCCGAACTTCCTGGGCAACCTCGGCCAAAAAAGCTGTCTTGCCGTGCACCAGTGTATCCAGCATCCCCATCGCCTTTACGCCTATTACCGGTTTTTCACACGAGTTCGCTTCTGTCTGAATCATTCCAAAACCCTCTAAGCGCGATGGTGCCGCATAAATATCGCACGCAGCTAATAAATAAGGCATAAAGTTTCGGGAAACTCTGCTGGCAGTATAAACTACATTTTTATCTATTCCCAAATGTGTGGCCAGTTGCATATCTGCCATATTCTGTTGTTCGGTTCTCGGCTGGGGCCAGACCTTGCAAACATATTTCCAATCCGGGGCTTCCGGGTCGTTTATTGCCAGCGCCTGCATCACCTCCTGAGCGCCTTTTGACGCGGCGTCTCCGCCGATAGTTAAAACCATTATCTGGTCTTCAGATACACCTAACGCCTCGCGAACGGCAATAACCTTGGGGTCTTTCCTGTCACGAGGCCTGAAAGCGTCTGTATCACATCCGACGTGTAAAACTTCGATATTCTTCCCGCTGAGACCGTCACGCATATATATTTTCTTTACCCAGTTGGATGTCACCAGTATTAAAGGCAAACTGTCGAGTATCTCTCCGTAATTCGCCATATACCCGTCGGCTACAAGCCACGGTATCGCCGTTATTCCGTATCTTTGAGGGTGAAGAACCAAATGAGATGTATGTCCCCAGTAACCGACGCCCACAACAATATCCGGTACAAACCAGCGATAATACCACTCTTTTTCCTGCGCCGATTCGAAGTTAACCGAGTATACCTCGACCCCCATCTCTTCGAGCCCTCTATGCAGCAGGTGCCCTTGAGTGGCAAGCCCGGCTGGCGAAGGTGGATAATCATACAACAGCAAAACTTTCATTTTCAGTTCCTTTCTATGTGTTTAAAACGCAGCTTTGAAGCACCAGAACGCTTCTTTTTTCGGGGCCGTCTCAGCCTCGAAGCTGTCCTTGCTAAAACCGTAAATCTCAGTAATAATATTGTACTTTTTCTGCCATATATGCTCTGGTAGTTTTACCTGCAAATCGGCATTTTCATCAGCCCTCGGAAGATACTTTCCACCCCCGTCTTCGTACGCAAAAGACCAAACTTGCCCCGCGCTCAGTTCCCCGGTTCTGTGCAGTCTCATTACCGCTTGCGCCGTTTCCTCATGCCTCAAATGACGCGTATACTCACCGGCCGTGCTGTGCGTAATTACTACATCGAATCTGTCGAAAGGAAGCAGCCTCATTATTGTTCGATGGACCTCGGCATTATTCAAAGGATTCTGTTCAGGCCCGTCGTCAAGGTCTCCCATATAACCGGCTGCGTCAAATTCCTCGAGCGCCCTGAAAAACCTGGGTGCTCGGTCAGTATCGCTCTTTCTGCAGATTGTTACCACAGTCCATTTAACCCCCGGATGCATCAGTATTAAGCCGCCGGCCCACAACGTCTCATCGTCCGGGTGAGCTACAATAACGGCGCACTTGTCGTTTTCGGCTATATGAATTGATTGTTTACGGCTCAGCATTTTCTCCTCTAATCTGTATAATCCCCGCTGGGACAGTTAAGTATAAAATCGACCATCTCATTAAAGTCGGCCGTTGCAAGACAAATCCGCGAATCCGCAGCCCCGTAATACATAAAAATCCTATCTCCCTTTTTAAGCCACCCGCATGGAAACACAACATCATCCACATCACCCTCGCGCTCGTATAGCGCCTTCGGCCCGAAAATCCATTCATCGCTCCGCCGAATCACCCTCGTCGGCTCCTCTAGGTCTAACAACACTAACCCCAACCGATAAATTGACCCCGACGCCGTCAGCCGCACCCCGTGATACAGAATCAGCCATCCACCCTTCGTCTCCATAGGTGGAGCGCAAAGCCCAATCTTGCCCGCGTCCCACCATCCTCCTTCTCTCGCGTGGATTATCTCACGATGCTCGCCCCAGTGTTTAAGGTTGGGCGAAAACGATATCCATATATGAGCGCCGAGAAGCACTGACTTCGGAACTGGCCGGTGCAGCATCGCCCAAAGCCCGCCGAACCTCACCGGGAAAAGGGCGGCATCTTTGTCCTCAGGCGGCATAACCGGCCCTATTCGTTCAAACGTCTTGAAATCCCCGGTCGTCGCCAGTGACACGAGCGGCCCCCCTTTCGAATACGCCGTATAACATATCGCCCACTTTTTCATCTCCTCAAGCCACGTTATCCGCGGGTCTTCTATCCCCCATATTTCTTCCGGATACTCTTTTGGTTCGGGCCTTAAAGTTGGTTGTCCGCTTATCTGCCAGTTCCCGATTCCGTCTTCGCTGCTCGCTACGGTCAAATGTGAAATCCCTCTGAAGTCTTCGACTCGGGCAAGTAATATCACTTTGCCGTCCACCTCCGCCGCTGCCGCATTAAAAACAGAATTGGCCTTGTAAGGCCAGTCGTCAACGGAAAGAATCGGATTGTTAGGATGCCGCTGAAAAAGCTCATGTACTAAATTCTTACCCATACACTTCTCTTCTAATCTATTTACCTTTTCTAAATGGCCTGAACATCTTTGACACACCAAAGAACTCTCCCGCTCTCTTCGCCGGGAATATGCCCTTTTCGACAAAGCCGACCTCTTCTATTGAATAAAACGCCCGAGGATTGAACTTTTTAATCATTTCGACCACCCGCTCAACCTCACGCCTCGGCACGATTGTAAAGATTACCTTCACCTCTCCTTCCGTACCGTGACCGTCAACGCTGGTAACTCCGTAATCAGCAGCCGTCAGGCATTCCACCAGTTCCGAAGCGTCTTTCTTTGTAATAACTCGTATATGAACCACACCCAGCGACAATTTCTCCGCGATACATATCCCTATAAAATTACCCATCCCGAATCCACCCGCGTAAGCAATATAGCATAGCGGATTCGACAGGTTCGTCATAATTTGCCCTATGGCCAGAAGCCATATCAGTATCTCGAAAAAACCGACGATAGGCGCTATGTATTTTAATCCCCGTGCGACAAATATTACTCGCACCGTCCCCATACTTACGTCCACAACCCTTGCGATAAAAATCAGCATCGGCAGAATAAACCACGCATAAACACCCGAACTCGACAGCACTACATCTTCCATATCAATTCATTCCAGCTTAATATCAACGAACACAATTATCATAACTTACCTCGCTATATAATACTCCTTTTATTGCAAAATGGAAGTGCACAAAACCAACGTGGAAATCTCGGTTAGCCCTGCCGTAACTGCTTGTCCTCCGTAGCTCGCCTTTATTGAATCCCTCAGGGAAAATCCAAAAAAAGTCCCGGAATCTGAAAACTTTTTACTTGACCCTCAACTATATTCATGTATAACATAAGGCAGGTTTATTCTTAAAGAAGCAGAGGATATGCTGTAAATAGCGAGGAGGCACATCTCTTCTCAAGCATTTCCTATAGGCAACGTATGCAACTGCGGGCTGTGCCTTGTTTTGGGGGATTATGCCTCTTACGCATTTGATATAAACGTATGGCTGAAAACAAGCCGAATTTCAGAAAAGGAGGACTATTATGTCTAAAAAAATGTATTTTTTAATATCTTTTATTTTAGTGCTGTTGTCTGGGAGCATCAGTCACGGCCAAGGACCGCTTTACCTGGACTTTGACCGGGCGGATGACATAGTCACCGAGTCGGGCTTTACCAGCTTTCTGATTACCGATAGTGGAGCGACAATAAGTGATATCACAATAAATCTCTCTGGCGTTCTCCAGGAGCGCCGACGAGACATTCCCGCCGGAATAGATTACGAGAATATTTACCGTGATTTTATTTTCGGTTACGGCAGTCCGATTACAATAATGCTATCAGGTTTAGGGGCATCTCGAGAGTGCGAGATTACAATCTACGCATTTGATGCTTATAGTGATAGCATTCGAAGTGCTGACTGGAAGGCCAATGGGGCGCCTCTTCTTACTGCCGCTTTTGATAATACTGCGCCGCCCACAAATGATGACCCGTGTGCTTTTACCGGCACTGGCTACGCAGATGATTTCGGCAACCTCGTCTTGACCTGTACCCAGAGCCCGGGCAGTGGTTCTCCTTATGCGTTCGTCAACGCTCTTATTGTGATTCCCCATGGTGATTACGTGCCGATAAACCATGCTCACGACCCGCAGCCGCTCGATGGACGGGAAAATGTGCCCGTTGATGCGGTGCTTAGCTGGCAACCAGGCGAAAATGTTGTCGAACACGATGTATATCTTGGCAGCGACTTCACCTTGGTAGAAGATGCCAACAGGGACAATCCTCTGGGCGTATTGGTTAGTCAAGCCCAAATGATTAACACCTATGACCATTCAGGCCTTCTTATGTTAGATACTACCCATTTCTGGAGAGTTGACGAGGTCAACGACCCTAACCTCTGGAAAGGCGCAATCTGGAGCTTTATGACACTTCCGTATTTTGTTATGGAGGATTTCGATTCGTATGCAGACGATAATGAGCTGAAGTCAGCCTGGAAAGATAATACAAATAACGGCACATGCGCATTCGTCTCCCTTGAGAATAGCATTGCTCGCGACGGCAACTCAGTGAAGTATGAATATAACAACAGCAACCCGCCATACTACTCCGAAGCATACGCCGATATTGCTGCTTTGGGAGTAGAAGACTCCGACTGGCTCGGAATGAACGCTAATGCATTAGTGCTGTATTTCTTAGGCGACCCAAACAATCCCGTTGACGAGCAAATGTATGTGAGTCTAACCGACGGTGACAGCCCCCCACAGACAGCCACTGTATACTACCAAAGTATGGTGGATATTACTGTCCCGCAATGGCAGAAGTGGAACATCCCGCTTGCACAGTTTACTGGCGTTAATCTCTCTAATGTTGCTCACATTACTATCGGCTTCGGTAGCAGTGGCGCTTCGGATGATGGTGTAGTCTATTTCGAAGATATCATACTGGATGCAGAGGCAGAGGAAACGACTACTGCCGTCGGTGACGTTAATTTGGGTGCAGTGTTTCAGCAGCTCGATGGTTTCGGTGGTGCGGCAGTCTACGACCCCGAACACCTTACAGCTCACCCGAAGAAAGAAGAGATTTACGACCTGTTATTCGAAGAACTGGGGCTTGAGATTTTAAGAATACGCAATACCTACAATTATTCTACAGACCCGAACAATGAGCAACTGGCTGCTACTGCCGAGATCGTGGCAGAGGCCAGAGAATCAGGGCGAAGTCCCAATATAAAAACGGAGCTTTGTCCCTGGTCGCCTCCCGCCTATCTCAAAAGCAATTACAGTGAAAGCGGCGGTGGAACTCTTACAAAAGACTCTAACGGAAATTTCGTATACGATGATTATGCCCAGTGGTGGTACGACAGTCTCCTCGAATTCTCCAGCCAGGGCGTTGATGTCGACTTCATAAGCATCCAGAACGAACCACTCATAGAAACCGGCTATGATTCCTGCAGATTCTTTCCAAATCAATGGTGGGACCCGAACGTTGCCGCATACGATATCGCTCACGAAACCGTCTGGCAGAAACTCAACGCCGAAATGGGGTCGGCTATGCCCCAGATGTGGGCGCCGGAATCTATGGGTTTATGGGATATGACCTGGTATATCGATAGCATTATCGATTTGAACCACGTCGATGGCATTGCGCACCACCTTTACACGGAAGGTGATTACGATGAACCCGATGCTATGATAGGAGCTCTCATTGATGCTCATACCAACTACGGTTTCAAACCTCTCCATATGACCGAATATGTAAAGCTTGATACTATACCAAACTTCGATATGGGAATGAAGTTTGCATGGCACATTTATAACTGCCTCTATTACCTGCACTCCACTTCGTTTTTCAACTGGACATTGTTCCGCGGAACATATTCGCTGGGCGGTATTGTAACCCTTTCTGTTGACGATTATATAATCAGGCCACAGTACTGGTTCTTAAAAGCTTATACCCATTTCACTGACGAAGATTGGTGGCTGCTCGGTACCTCCGTTATCGGCCCCGGTGAGGAAAACCTCAGAATGTCCGCCTTTACAAGCCCCGATGACACCCAGTTGACGATTGTAATACTTAACAAATCTACCGACAGGACCGTGATTACTCTACCAGACTATACACCGACAAACTCTGCGGTTTACCGAAGCGGACAAACTCTAACCTGGGCTTATCTCGGCTCATATACTGGTGAAATGTCCCTGCCACCCGAATCGATTACTACAATCTGGATGGACAGACGACCAAAGGCTGACGCAGGCCCCGACCAGACTGCATATCCCGGGACCAATGGGACAGCGCAAGTGACTCTGGATGGCTCCGGTTCCACCAGTCTGCTCGGCGATGCATTAACATACTCCTGGTCTTGGGCTGTTGACGGTAACACCTATGAAGCAAATGGAGTCAATCCTGTTATTGAGCTTCCTGTAGGACAACATACAATTGAGCTGGTTGTAAACGACGGCGAATTGGATTCTGAGCCGGACTATGTCGAGATAAACGTAGCCGTTCCTTTGGAAGTTAAACTGCATATAACTCCAAAGATGGTTAATCGCAATAGCCGTTTAAGAAATATAATAGCCGTGATAGACCTTCCGAAAGGCATTAAAAAATCCGATATAGCGGATGAGCCGTTGATTCTTTACCCGCCCGACAGCAACGAGGGTATTGAAGCCGTTTGTCAGTTTAGCTACTGTCACCGCAATTGGTGGCACCGCTGCTGGTGGCGTCACCCCTCATGTTACTGCAGAGTAAAGATTGTTGCCTTCTTCAACAAGGATGAGCTGATGGAAGCTGTCCCCGATGATGGCCGTGTTCAGTTAAAGGTCATCGGCCGGTTGAATTCCGGACAGCAATTTGTCGGCACCGACACTGTAAGGATATTTACTCCGCCGCCACGTCCAAAACCGCCTTACTGGTGGCGCAGGTAGATTCTTTAACGATTGCCGGAAGCAAAACCAAAAAGCTGGGAGCCTAAATCTCCCAGCTTTTTCTTTTAACGCTTATTATTCATCAATTCTTCAGGTTGTCTCATCAAGGCACAGCTTGGTAACCGATGCCGTCATACCAGGTGCGGTAATTATGTTTTCCATGTGCAGCTGAGTCATCTACAAACACAGTAATTGTCGTCCCCTTCACCGTGCCGAGGTACCCCTGCCACAAATTTCGTCCGTCCTCGGTCAATAACGGCGCTGTCACAAAGTCATCCGCTTTGGCAAGAGTAGCTGGCGGTTTGCCTATAGGCCGCAGCTCCTCCTCGGCAGCTTTGTCGAGGCCGGAATAGAAAAGCGGTAGGTTCTCATCCTTGCCTTTCAAATCCGCTCGGATGCGCCACTGACTATTGTCGGACCAAAAGTAGGCATAAACCTTGTAGGTTCCCTCTGGCAGACCGCTGACGGTCGTTACCAGCCGCGGACAATCCTCTGTATTCACCTCCTCGCCGAACGTCCCACCTGCCTCGTATATCGTACCTGTACCGCCCGGATTTGCATATCCTGTTCGCAGACGCCAGAGGTAATCCGCACCGCTGTTCACGAAAGCGGGCTTAAATACTTCGCCCGAAGCCAATTTGGTATTGCCTGCCTCACCATCCGTTGCATCGACATAAGTTATCTTGGTTATCTTCTCGTCCGGCGCCGCCAAAACCATCACAACCATAGCAAGCACAAAACAGCTTGAACTAATTAACTTGTTACACATAATTTATTCCTCCTTCAAGATAAGATTAAGTACCGTTACACTCATATCTTTCTGCTGTCGTAAGCCCAATGCAGGATAGCTTGCCTTTGTTTTGCCCGGCATTTGACATCGCCTCAAACTTATTCTCTAAGAATAAATATTAATGCTTTCTTATATTTCTTAGTAAAGTCTTGGCCGAATTTATCGCTGCTTTGAAAGATTCTTCGTCAATATTTAAATCCGGATATGCCTTACCTAATGCGATTGCCTCTTCGTACTTCTTAATAAGCTTGCCCAGAATCAGTATTGCCTCTTTTCTGTTATCGCCGACCTCGATTTCTTTGACATAACGGTCGATAACAATTTGTAATTTATCGAATTTCTTTTTAGCAATTTCGAATGAACGTCTGGCCTTGGCGGCTTCGTTGTTTTGAACAATCCGAGGTTTCTCTAACCTGAATTTTGATTCAATTGTTTTACGAGACTCTGTCAGCCCATTTGCTATCCCGCATTCCACCGCCTCACTGGCAGTCAGGGTAAGCAGCGTTCCCCTCTCGCTCCACGTTCGAACCACGGCCTGTTCACTCTTCTTCTCCTTTGGCTCGATAAAAAGTCGTCTGTCGTCCTCAATTACCTCCACAACCTCAATGTTTCTGTCGACCATGGCCCTGGCCAGTGCTCCTGGTCGGCTACGTTGTTCTGCTATACTCGCAATATACGCCCTGCTGGCCGACATAAATTTCTCGCCGACTGTTGCACCGAAAGCAGACCTTAAATCTTTAACTTCTGTTTCCGATATCAATATAGGCGTCGCAGCGCCAATGGCCGTATCATTTGCCATATATATGTAATCACAGGTCAGGGCGATTACTGCGCCTGCCGAATATGCACCGCCGTATTCACCGCCGCTCACAAACGCTACTGTCGGACAGTTACTCGCATCGGAAATAGCGCTGCATATTCGTTTCATAAGGTCTTCGCGTCCACCTGGAGTATCTATCTCTATCAGAATAAGCATCGGGCCCTGATTCGAGCTTGTTTCAATCGCCTTTTCCAGCGCTGCAGTTTCGCAATCCAGCTCTATCGCATCTTTTATTGGTATTACAATAATCCGGTTTTTACGGCCTTGTTGGTTCTGCTCGACACGGTAATCTGCCATATCAATATATTTGGCCGTACCCTTTTCGCCCATACGAACAAGGGTCTTGCCGCCGCGCTTCCTTTGGGTAGCGTAACCGTGGAAGACTTCACCCGTATCACGGCTGGTAAACGTATCAGCCGGGCACAATGCTGCTGAGAGAAAACATACAAGAAATATAAACAACTTTTTCAAATGCACGGCCTCCGATTATAACTGGCATAATTATATACTTTCCGGCGCCGTAAAGTCAAAAGAAAAACAGTGCCGGAATGTGTCTGTCCTATGCTTGTCGCTATCGACAAAATAGCCTCATTCTGGTACGATTGTTTCAAAACTCTCAGGAGCAAAAATGCACAAAACAAAAATAATCTGCACATTGGGGCCTTCAAGCAGCAACTTTGCCGTCCTTAAAAAAATGGCCTTCGCCGGAATGAACATAGCAAGGCTTAACTTCTCTCATGGAACACACAAAAACCACAAGAAATACATTGGTATTATCAGGCGCTTAAACAAAACCCGCAGAAACAAAATAAAAATCCTCCAGGACCTCGAGGGCCATAGAATCAGGGTCGGCCTGTTCAAAGGCCCAAGAAAAATGGTCGAGCTTTCGGCAGGCAGTATAGTAACCTTTATTAACAAACCCGTGACCGACAAAAAAAATATCATCCCATTCGACTACTATGGCTCCCTCTGTGATATAAAAATCGGCTCATCTCTTTTCGTTGATGATGGCAGCATCGCCCTTAAGGTCAAAAGCTGCGACAAAAACAGCCTGAAAGCCGAAGTCATTGTCCCCGGCTTCGTAAAAGAGCATAAAGGCATTAATATCCCCGACATTAATTTAAAATTTGACGGCCTGACCGAAAAAGACAAAAACGACCTTCTTTTTGGCATAGCAAACAAGGTTGATTTTATCGCCCAGTCCTTTGTCCGAAGCAAAAAAGACATTCTCCGCGTCAGAGAATTCATTAACCGCCGCAACTTTAATTGTCCCTTGATTGCCAAAATTGAGAACCGCCGGGGAATCGAAAATATCGATGAAATAATTGATGTCTCCGACGGCATTATGATTGCCAGAGGTGATATGGGTGTGTCTTTACCGATATACGAAGTCCCCGTTATGCAAAAAATGATTATAAAAAAATGCAATAAATACAAAAAATTCGTAATTACCGCTACGCAGATGCTTGAGAGTATGACCGAGCACCTTAGACCCACAAGAGCAGAAGTTAGTGACGTAGCCAATGCGATATTAGATGGCTCGGACTTCGTAATGCTCTCCGGTGAAACTGCTGTCGGCCGGCATCCGATTGAGGTAGTTCGGATGATGAATGATATTATCAAATTTACCGAAAAGTCGCAGAAGCGTGGGGATACTTAAGGCGCATATTAACGAGCTTGCGTATCTCCAGCTATCATCGCAGTTCTCGCCTTGCCAGCCAAAGACCCGGCAGCATTGGCAGCCATAGCGTAAAACCGCGTAACAACAAAGTAGATGTAAGCGCTGCCTCGACTGGGATGCCCAGTGAACTAAGCATACCTGTAGAACTTGCTTCGAAAATTCCAAGGCCAAGTGGAATCGGACTAAGCGTGGCAACTATTGAGGAAACCACAAAGCTGGGAAATGCCACGAGAAATGAAACTTCCTGTCCAATAGCAAGCAACATTATCCATAGCGTTGCTGCATCAAGCAGAAAGACTGCAACGTATAACAGTATTGATGTAGCTACCAGGGGCCGATTGCGCAGCAGGTGTTTAGGCGCCTCGGTAAATCCCTGTAGTAAATCTCTGATATTTGGCAGTCGGGTCAGCAGTTTGGGAATCGCTTTTTTGCCCCAGTGCTGCAGCAATAATGCACTGGCGGGAATTGCCATCGCCACTAGGCAGAACAGTCCTACCAGTAAAAGAATCCAGATGTGAACGGCGTGATAGAACCACAGAAGAGCCAGACTTGCTAAAGCAACAATTAGGTAGGCTACATAGTATGCTACCAGACTGACCAGCATCATGGCCATACAGAGATCTGTAGGCACCCCACGGCGTTTCAAAGCTGCAATAAAGAAACTGATACCGCTTGCTCCGCCGCTTGGCAGGGCCTGGTCTGCGAATAGTTTGGCAAAAGCGAGCGGTATGAAAGAGAAAAAACTTTGCCTTACATTAACGTAATGCAGAGCCCTTTTCCAAACTGCCGCTGTACAAACATAAGTACCGAATTGCAGAAGCAAGGCCGCCAGCAGCCACTCGGGCTTGGCCTCTCGTGCCAGTTTGGCAAAATGTTCTATTTCACCGAGGTGAGTTACGCCTGCGATTAGACCGGCCAACAACAAAATTCCGATAAACCATGCTCTGAATTTGTGGCTTTTTGCTTGCGCCGCAGGCAGAGACGGCGAAGATGGAATTTTGTTGTTTTGTGATTCCTGCATTTTTATGTTATTTCCAATAATCGCTCCTGACATTTAAGGTTGTTATATTATGCTATCTATCGGATTTGACTTGATTCTTAACCGACTGAATAGCTTTTTGTACTTCCTTCGGGTCTCCTAAATAGCGTTTGCTAAGCGATTTGAGTTTTTCATCCAGTTTATAAAGAAGAGGTATTCCGGTTGGAATATTTAGCTGTGCAATCTCCCCGTCAGAAATCCCATCGAGATGTTTAACCAGGGCGCGCAGACTATTGCCATGTGCTGCTATGAGTATCTTTTTTCCGGATTTCACAATCGGTGATATCACCTTATGCCAGTACGGTACAAACCTCATTACCGTATCTTTCAGTGACTCTGTAAGAGGAATGTCATTAGGGTCTAAATCTCTGTATTTCGGGTCATTTCCCGGGTATCTCGTGTCGGTTTCTTCAAGAGCAGGTGGTCTAACGTCATAGCTTCTTCTCCATTTCAGCACTTGCTCTTCCCCATACTTGGCAGCTACCTCGGCTTTATTCAGCCCCTGAAGCGCACCATAGTGTCTTTCATTGAGCCGCCATGAACGATACACCGGAATCCACATCAGGTCCATCTCATCCAGAACAATCCAAAGCGTCCTTATCCCTCTCTTTAATACAGAAGTAAACGCAATATCGAAAGTAACACCCTCATTTTTCAAAAGCTCTGCCGCATTTTTCACTTCCTTTATACCCTTCGATGATAAGTCAACATCAGTCCAGCCGGTAAATCTGTTCTCTTTATTCCACACGCTTTCCCCATGTCTTAGAAGAATAATTTCAGGCATAATACAACACCTCACCACTAATTAATAAGTTATGGTTTATCCCTGTTTTTAGTCAAAACTTTGCTTATAACAGTCCATGTAAGTCGCAAAAAAGCCGGCCCAAATGCCGGCTTTTTTATCTACGCCATTGGCTATACCATCTCAGCCCGGTACCTCCCCCATAGGTACATAACTATAGCTCGACCGGTGAACATACGTTCTTGCTGTCTTTTACCATGGCGCCGCAGGTGGCACATTTGTATTTTGGGTCCATGGTTAACTGCTTGAACTCCTCTGGATTCTTCTTGTCAAAATCTTCGGCTTTCAGTGCACAAATGTGCGTATTGTGTTCCGCGTTTTTACAGCTTGCATTTCCAGCCATCTTTTTACACTCCTTTCTCTTGCCTTGAACATTTGCCTCTGCACGATTACTCCGCACCTCGGCATCAGGGCTATTCGCCAGTGTTCTTCCCTCTGACAGTAGTTTTAAGAACATTGCGCACGGCCTCGGCAGTATCGCTGCCAATCTCTTCGGCGGCCTCTATCGCGCCTGTAGTGGCCTGTTCCATTGCCTTTGCGGTGTCGGCGCCTATTTCACCGGCGGCTTTTACTGCTCCATCAACGGCTGCCACCGCCGTTTTACCAACATCTGCTCCAACCTCAGAAGCGCCTTTGACTACTCCCTTGACTGCAGATTTGATTGCCATTCCGACATCTTGCCCGGTCTCACTGGCTGCCTCTACCGCTCCACTTATGATGCTGCCGACGGCCTTTTCTGCCGCAACTGCTACTTGCGCAACTCCATCGACCGCAACCGCTAATACATCTTTTGTTGTTTCCACAATCGCACTTGTCACCTCACCTGTCCCCTTAATTGCTCCAATTACCGACCTTTTAGCTGTTTCTCCAATTTTTGATAATGTTATTCCTGCCATCTTGTAACCTCCAAAAAAATAGTTCCTTTGTTTTTCATATTTTAATTACACTCATAAATTGCGCCATTAATCCCCTTGATAGTAAATGCTTTAAGTTCATAGCCGAAAATTCCCACCAGCCATATACACAAATACCAAACAAATAATAAACCCAGCGATGTTTTTGCTCCGCCGTTGCTCAACATATCCTACATTCTTTTCTAATCCCCCACAACCAAAAAATCGCCTCCGCCGTCCCGAGCCAAGCCATCGGTCACATGGCTACCCTAAAACAGTCAGATTCAAATTCAAAGCAATAAGGTGGCTAAATTCTTCTTTGATGACGGCCTCAATCTTATCCTTGTTTGCCTTATTCTGAACGAGTTCCTTCAAGCCGGTGTAGAATAATATAGAAGCTTTTTCTCCTTCAATCGCTATCTCGAGAATTTCCTTTATTGTCTCATTGCCGGAAATACTCCCAAGTGGGCTTTTAATACGCTCGCCCGTGGGACCATCGGCCATGGCTTTTAGATACATCGCTGCCTGATTATCAGCGGCGAAGAGATTTTTGTTTTTCTTGTCTTCGCTGAGTTCCTTTCTCATTTGCTCAAATATCTTGAGATGTCCGTCCTCCATGGCGGCAAGGTCAAGCAGCATTTGCTTTACGTCTTCGTTCGATGTCTTTTCCGCTGCTTGTCGATAAAATTTTGCGCCGTCGAGTTCCATATTTTTGACTATCTCAAAAATTTCGTCTATGCCAAAAATAGTATCCATCGTCATTCTCCTTCGCTTCTTGTAGGCTGTTTTTTGCTTGGCTACTTTCTTCTTAGCCGTTTCAATATCTTTCTTTTTTAATATAATTACAAAACCGCGTTCACCGTCACTAAATACTAACGACTAAATGCTAAATATTCAAGACTAACCCCCCGATGTTTCTCGTAGCGCAACGGAGATCCTCGATTGCTGTCCACTTGCTTCTCTGCCGGGGACCCAGAATCAACTCAAAATTAAAAGCTATCGTGTTGCTCAGCCAATTTTACCCCATTTTTCAACCCCCGTCAAAGCAAAATTTATGGCTATACTTTTCCGTACAATCAGTGTAATCCGCGGTTAACACTACCCAAAAATTTTTAACCCGTCAATTAAGTAATCCGCCTTTAAGCTTTCCCCATTTTGAATTTTACACTTTGGTTTTGCACTTTCAGCTTTAATTTTTAAATTATTCTGTCTTCTGACTCCTGAATTCTGCTTTTGCCCTTAATCTCTTATGCTTTTCCGTCTTGTGCTCTCACGTCTTATGCACAAAAAATTATTGATTATTTACATTGTTCATCTTATTATCTTCTCTTATACCTTTGTACCTTAAAACAAAAAGCGAAATTTAAGAAAGGCAGACGATGAAAAAGTTTAAAATAATTGTGATTTCGGTTGTATTACTGTTAGTTTTGATAGTCATTTTACAAAACACTCAATCTGTTGAGACGAAGCTGCTTTTTGCCAAAATCACTATGCCGAGAGCATTTTTATTAATGCTCACTTTTGTATTTGGCTTTATTGCTGGCCTGCTCACTACGCTGCGATTAGGTTCTAAGACCAAAAAAAATCTCTTTTCTTAATCAGCGAATTCTTATTCTGATTTTCTTTGCCTGTCCCGCTATATCTTTAGCGAAGACGGAAGCCCTGTGCCGTAGACGGGTAGTCTTTTGGCGAAGCCGGATCGAATTTCGCACTTTGGATTTTCCTTTCATTTGATGACTATCTTGCTTTTTATTATCCGCTTCTTCTCTTTGTCAATAGGAGTAATTACTACCTTGTATTCATTCTATATTACTTGGATTTTTCTCTACATTTTTACCCATTCACTCATCCACGCATTCACTCATTTACTCATCTACCCATTTACGCATCTTCTTATCCACGCGTTCTCTCGCTGCGTCCTCGGCGGTAAAAGTATCTGTGTTAATCTGGGCAATTTATGGCTGATTCCTCTACGAACTATGAACAATGAACAACGTGCTAAAATCTTCAGATTTTTTCGAATATTTCTATACAGTTTTTGTATGTTTCTATACAGTTTTTGTATGTTTCTATACTTTTTTTGTACGTTTCTATACAGTTTTCGAACGTTTTCGAATATTTTCAAACGTTTGCTCGTAAACCAGCGCCGTTACCCCCTTTCGATGCATTTTACGAAAAAACCCAGGCGAATTTCCCCTTGCCTACTTTGCTCAATCTCCCCATTTTAACACCCCTGAAATCTCAACAAAAAAAACCCCGCGGCGCATCCGTTCGCCACAGGGCCATAAAGAACTTTCCACAATTTTTAGTTAATTTTTTCGCCCTAACCTCTTTACTTACTGGGACTTAGGGCTTTTTTCGGATTTTTCCATCTTATCTGGCTTCTTGGTATTTTTGACAGTCTTTTGTGGTCTTTTCACCGGCACACCGAGTCGTCCCAGCTCCCCCGCCACATCCGGCTGATTCGGATTTAGCTGAAAACTCCTGCTCAAATACTCCCTCGCCACGTCATTATTGCCCTTATTCAAGTAATAATAGCCGATTTGCTTGTTAATTTTTGCTGAATCAGGTGCCAAACGAAGTGCCTGCTGATAACATTCCAGCGCATATTCATCCAGGCCTTGCTGCTGAAACGCTTGTGCAAGCTGGCGAGAGCCCTCTGCCGAAACGCAAGCCAGCTCTTTATACTCATTCGCCAACAGCCTTGCTCTTTCCGTATTGCCGCTATCCGTCAGCACCTTTACCCTCGCTGCCTGGGCCTGCCTGTGAGCAGGCTCAAAATTCAATACGATGCTATATTGGTCTTCCGCTTTGTTCCACTGTCCGTCAGCTTGATACAACTGGCCTAACCTGAAATGTGCATCAATGTCTTCGAATTTACGTTCTATTTCCTTCAGCAGTTCGGCCTTTTCCTTCTCAGCCGTTGTTTTCTCAATCTCCTTAGGCGCCTTGGCCTTTCCTCCGCAGCCGCATAGTAAAAATATGCAAACCAAAAATGCCAGACCTATAGATTTTAGCGTACCTATTTGTTCTCGCCTCCATGTCATAGCTTGCACCCCATTCTCTCTTAATATGTTTTATTGCACTTTGAGTACCAAAACACTGTTATTCTTACAAGACGAAAGATTTTTGCAAGTAAATTTTTTATTTTTTTAAAATAAAACGATATCGACGTCCTGTTCGTAAATGATAGAAAACCGAACAGGAAAAAAATAAAAAAATGATGATTTTTCTCCTTGCTAAATGTATATATAAGCAACTTTATTATAGACGTTCATAACCACTTGCGTTACATAAACTTGTAATAGCAGCTGTCGAATATATCTCGATGAGGTAGTATGTGGCATTCGAATGATAGTAACCCGGCTATTACCAGACAGGCGAGCATTAACTGTATAATGCTAGTCTATTTTGCTTCCGGTGCGTGCTCTTTGATTGACGAGGTTGTTTGGGTGCGACTATTGAAACTGACACTCGGCAATACTGTATACGCAACAAGCATCGTAGTGTCGGTATTTATGGCAGGGCTTGCACTCGGAGCACTGATTATGGGCCGGTATTGCGACCGAGCCATAAAACACCTGCGTTTATACGCTTTGATAGAAGCTTTAATAACAATATCGGCAATGTCCCTTCCCTGGATGCTAAAAGTTGCAGATGCAGTTTATATCCGACTATATCAAACATATCACCCTACGCAGGCACAGTTGCTGATTGTCCAGGTAATAATATCAGCTTCAATATTGCTTGTGCCAACGATGTTGATGGGCAGCACTTTGCCACTTTTAGGCAGATTCGTTACCGCACTCGAGAAAGAGGCCGGTCATTTAGTAGGCAAGCTGTACGCATTAAATACTCTGGGAGCAGCAGCCGGCTGTTTTTTAGCCGGCTTCGTTTTGATTCGGGCATTCGGGGTTATGGGGACACTTTATATCGCTGCAACCCTAAATCTTCTGGTAGCATTCGGCGGATGGTTTTTATCCCGCTTTTCCAGCGTTATCGCAGAGCAACAAGATGTATCTGACGCGACAGGAAGGCAGAAAATTGTATCGAAAAAGGAAACCGATGGCAAATTCTTCCTGCTGGTTCTCGCTTTCTTCGCCAGCGGTTTGATAAGCATAGGCTACGAGTTGCTCTGGATGCGCAGCATTGTTCATCTGCTCGGTGGATTTACCTACGTATTTTCAGCGGTGTTGACAATCTACCTTTTGGGAAATGTAATCGGGGCGGGAATCGGCAGCAGATTAACAAAACGTTTAAAGGCTCCAGCCGCCGGTTTTGCGGTAACCTTTTCTCTGCTGGGCTTGTGCGGTATTTTTTACCTTCCATTTTTAATATTATGGACGTCTAAAGTGCTGCCATCGGTTAATCGGGCGGCGGAGGCAATTAACAGATGGGTCCCGATCTCTCCTTATATGATTAATCCACTCGTACAGAGCATACTTCTATTCCTTATCCCTGCCATCATTATGGGTATAGGATTTCCGATAGCTATACAGGCCTGGGCAAATCATATCCACAAAGTGGGACGGTCCACAGGAACGGCTTACGGAGCGAATACGATAGGTGCTGTGGTAGGCGGCATCGTAACGGGCTTTGTCTTTATACCGCTGCTGGGACTGCAATTGTCCATTTCAATCCTCGGTTTAATTGGAGTCTGGATAGCCGGTGCTATGTGGTTGTTGTTTACTCGCAACACAAGGCCCGCAAGGCGGTGGGCTTTTTTAGCGGCAGCCATCGTTTTGACAATATTTACTGTGAAAACACCATCAGACTTGTTTAAAACGGTAGTCGAGCTAAGCCCGCTTACACCGGAAGATTATAGCCTCGTGCTGTTGGAAGAAGGCCTGACAACGACGGTTTCACTGCATAGAGATTCAAGAAGCGGCTCATTACATCTATATTCATCGGGCCAGAGTATAGCAGGCGACGACTACATCGAACGAGGTGACCAGAAAATGTTAGGCCATCTTGGAGTTTTACTGAACCGCGATTGTAAAAAGGTTTTGTCGGTCGGCTTCGGATCAGGTGAAACTACATTGTGCCTTTCAGAGCACAATCTGGAACGTCTCGACTGCGTCGAGATAGCTCCGGAAGTTGTCGATGTTGCTTTGAGGTTCTTCAGGCACATTAATCTCGCAGACAAGCTGGGCTCGTATGTTAACATGATATTTATGGATGCGAAAAACTATATCCATCTGACCGACAACACATACGATTTGATTGTTAATGATTCTATCCATCCCAGGAATTTCGCCGAAAACGCATCCCTTTACACAAAAGAATATTTCCAATCAGCACGGAAACGGCTTAATAAAAACGGGGTAATTATATCCTGGATTCCTACCTATGAGATGTCTGCCCCGGTCTTCAACAGCATAATCGGCACATTACTGGATGTTTTTCCCCACGTTACACTATGGTATCCAACACCTCATCCGGCACCACTGGTTCTGATAGCCGGCTCACAACAACAGCAGTATTTTTCTCCGAAGCACATAGAAAAGTCACTGCTCAACGAAAATATACGCAACAATCTGTCTAAATTGAACATCCAAAACAATATGGACGTGCTGAGTTGTTACATAGGCGATGAAAACGACTTAAGAAAAACGATTGCGGCGTTTTCCGTAAACAGCGACTATTTCCCTTTTGTTGAATTCAATACAGACGTGGATGTTACCAAAGAACAAATATTCAGTGAATTTGTTTTACGCACCCGGAGCGACTCAATTTTCGAGCATATCGACTGGACCGGCCTGACTAAAAATGAAAAAGAGGCATGGCTTGTTGATTACCAGCGTCTTTATGAGGCCTGCGGCTATGTTCTTATGTTAGAAGGCACCGGCGATATGTTGTCCCATCTCAATTATATCCTCTCCGGCTTAAGAATATTTCCTGACAAACCGGCTTTCCTCGCCGCAAAAGCATCGGTCGAAGCAAAGCTGTTCTCTTCCGGAGTAAAGATGATACTATCCGGTAAAACAGACCAAGCTCTGGTTTTATCCGGTGAGATACTCAAAATCCATCCTAAATCAGCCATCGCCTGGATGATTAGGTCGAGCGCTATGCAGCATAAAGGCGAGATGCAACAATCTTTGACCGCTGCTCAGCGAGCGGTAGCTCTTGCCCCTGACAACCCGGATGCGCACTTCAACCTGGGTATAATTTGGTTCAGTACCAAACAGTTCGACAAGGCCGTTACAGAATACAGAAAGGCCCTGCTGCTTGCCGGTGAAGCTTCCATTCTTGATAAAGCAAAAATGCTGAACGCTCTGGCTTCTGCTTATGCAGCTACCGGCCGTCTTCCTGAAGCCATAGATGCCGCTGAAGGTGCACTTAGCTTCGCATTATCCGCCGGACAGAAAGAATTGGCCGAGAGTATTAGAAGGCAGTTAATGTCGTTTAAAGCAGGGCGCACCGACCAGAGGCGGCGTTAATCACATAGTTAAATTATGGCGTAAAACCTACCTCCGACCTGAATTCCTCTTCGCATCCTGATAGGCCGCTTCGATGGAATTTAATTCGTCCTCCAGCACCTGTATATTCAGTTCCAAATCGGGGTACTTCCTGGCCAACTTTATCAAAGTTTGAAATTCGCTTTTGGCGCTGCGCAAAATTTTGAGTACTTTCGGCAGTGGATGGCGGTACTTAGACTGCTCGATTTTGAAATCAATGGACTTTCTTATTCTGTTTACTTGTCCCCTGGCCCTTTTCAATTCCGTTCCGGCCTTTCGGATTTCATTGTTTATCACAATCTCGGTGCCAGCCGCATCCAATTCAGCAAGAAGTTCCCTGCGTGAATTAATAACCTTATCGGCAACCATACATTCAACCGCTTCTGCTGCGGTCAACGTCAAGAGCGAGCCTTTTTTGCTCCAGGTATGCACAAGGCTCTGCTGAGGCCTTTTGTTAACCGGGTCGATAAAGAATCTCTCATTGGCCTCGGCTACCTCAATAACTTCGATATTCCTATCAACCATTGCTCTTGCCAGCAGTCCCGGCCGATGGTTTCGCTCCGCCAAAGAAGCTAAATACGCTCGCCAGGCTGAAGCAAATTTCTCAGCCACATCATCTCCAAAAGCTTCTTTAAGACTCTCCGGGCGGCCGGTCTCAGAAATGGTTATCCCTGTTGCAGCGCCTATTACAGTATTGTCAGCCATATAAACCTTATCACATGCCAACGCAATAGCGGCCCCGGCCGAGAGGGCTCCTCCGTACTTTCCGCCCTTGACAAAAGCAACCGTGGGACAGTTTTTAATCTGTGTAATCGCCCCGCAAATCCGCCGGGTCAAATCTCCCCGGCCACCTGGTGTATCTATCTCAAACAAAATAAACAAAGGCCCTTCGTTCGAGAGGTTTGCCACTTCCCTCTCCAGGGCCTGTGTCTCTATCTCAAACTTAATCTCATCTTCGATTGTAAAAATTATTATCTTATTATTTCTTCCCTGCCGGTCAGTAACAATCTGCCACTGCACCAAGTCGAGCCCGACCCGGCCTTTTTCCCTGGTATTGACGATTGTTCCGCCGTCTTCGGCCTGACCAGAAATGTACCCATGCAGAACTTCTCCGGTCTGGCGATTTGTAAATGTGTCCGCAAAACAAGCCAAGCCAAAAGTCAACAAAAAAAAAGCTGCCAAAATCTTCGCCCGTGATTTTTTCATCCTGCCAACTTCCAATTTCCCCTCCGTCAGAAAATAAGACTCCCTCCTTCAGAGGAGGCCTAAATGTCAAGGTTTTGGACTTCGAGTGCATGGTCACGGATGAAATTTCTGCGTCCCTCGACATTTTCGCCCATCAAAATACTAAAGAGCCTGTCCGCCTCGCCGGCATCTTCAAGCTTCACGCTCAATAAAGTCCGGGAGCCGGGGTTCATCGTCGTATCCCACAACTGCTCGGCGTTCATCTCACCTAAGCCCTTAAAGCGCTTCACATCAATTCCCTTTCCGCCAATCTGCCTTATCCCGGCGCAAATATCACCCAGCGATGCAACGTCGTATGTATCTGTGTCGTTGATAAGCTGAAACTTCGTCGGCAGCGCCTCGCCGGAGACAGACCTGTCGGATTTTAGAAGAAAATCCTTCAAATCCAGATTCCAGGTGCTCTTAAGTCTTTCATTTATTTCGTTGATTCGAGCCACCTCATGAAGCTCCTCAGCAACAATTGATTCTTCGCCCTCACCCTCTGCTGCTGTTTCCGAGCTCTTCTTCAGTTTATCGCGCTGCTTTTCATACTTGGCCCTTGCATAATAAACTTCCTCCTGGCCGCCAACACAAATATGGAACTGCGGAAGCTGCCTGCCATCATAATAAGCCCGAACAAAATCAGCAAAGTTAATCCCCCGCCTGGCCAGGACTGCTATGCTGCGTTCAGCGTCAGCGAGAATTTTTACAAGACCTGCCAGCTGCTTGCCTGAAACTTTTTGTGTTTTTTTACCCTTTTCGCCTTTTTTGCCGTCCCTTATAGCAAGCTCTGTGCCTTCCAGGCCGCGAGTAATCATCCGCTTATGCATCTGGCTTTCGCTTAGAACATATTCAGAGCTCTTTTTGCCTTTTACCTTTATTTCATACAAAGGGGGTTGAGCGATGTAAATCATATCATTGAGAAATAATTGCGACATCTGCCTGAAGAAAAAAGTCAGCAACAGTGTCCGTATATGAGCGCCATCAATATCGGCATCGGTCATCAGTATTATCTTGCCATACCTGCACCTGTTTAAATCAAACTCATCGGCGCCGATGCCGGCCCCCAGAGCGCTTATAATTGTTCGGATTTCTTCGTGCGCAAGCATTTTTTCCAGACGGGCCTTTTCAACATTGAGGATTTTTCCCTTGAGCGGCAGGATTGCCTGGATATTTCTGTCTCTGCCAGCTTTTGCCGAACCGCCTGCCGAGTCACCCTCAACGATAAATATCTCGGTACCCGCTTTTTCCCTGCTCGTACAATCCCACAATTTGCCCGGCAGGCTGGCGCTGCTTAGCGCGCCCTTGCGCCTGGTCAATTCGCGCGCCTTTCTGGCAGCCTCCCTGGCCGCGGCAGCCTGAATCGCTTTGTTCAAAATCCGCTTTGCCTCCGCGGGGTGCTCCTCAAGAAAATGGCCGAGCTGCTCGTTAACGGTGGTCTCAACAAAACCGCTTACCTCCGGGTTGGTCAGCCGCACTTTCGTCTGAGCCTCAAAATGCGGATTGGTAAGCCTTACCGCTACGACCGCGGTTAATCCCTCGCGAAGGTCATCACCCGTCGTAACCTGGCTGTTCTTCAGTAAGTTATTGTTCTTGGCATAATAATTCATTGTCCGCGTCAGTGCTGTTTTAAAACCCGAAAGGTGCGTGCCGCCGTCGATGTTGCGAACGTTATTAGCGAAGACCAACACATTTTCAGTATAGCCGTCGTTATACTGCATCCCTACTTCACAACTCATTTTCGCTTCGGTGTCTTCCTTGGCAAAATAAATGACATTCTTATGTAAGGTCTCCTTGCCCTCGTTGAGGTGTTTAATAAAGGCCTTAATACCGTCATTAAACTTGAAAACCTGCTTTTTGTTGTTTCTATCGTCCCTGAAAGTAATTTGTAATCCGGCATTTAAATAGGCCATCTCGCGAATTCGCTTGGCAAGTGTATCGTATGCAAACTCTGTATCACCGAATATCTGCTCGTCGGCCATAAAGGATATCATAGTGCCGCGCTTGTCGGTTGGGCCGACTTCCTTAACCCTGCCTTTGGCCTTACCCCTTACACACTCGAAGTGATAGTGCTTTCCGTCCCAATATACATCTGCTTCAAGCCACTCGCTGAGAGCGTTGACTACACTGACCCCTACGCCGTGTAGGCCACCGGCCACCTTATAGCTGTCACTGTCGAACTTCCCGCCGGCGTGTAGAGTCGTTAGAACGACCTCTAAAGCACTTTTTTTGGCCTCTTTATGCTCCTGGACTGGTATTCCTCTGCCATTATCTTCGACCGTGCAGCTGCCGTCAGCCTGGATGTGTACGAGTATATTATTGCAGAAACCAGCCAAAGCTTCGTCGATAGAGTTATCCAGCACCTCATAGACCAAATGGTGCAGTCCTCCGCTGCCGCAGTCGCCGATATACATCTCCGGCCGCTTGCGGACCGCCTCCACTCCCCCGAGTATCTTTATCTTGCTCGCATCGTATTTGTGGTCTTGCATATTATCTTTCTGTCACAGATTATTCAGCCGACAGCGAATTTGATCTCTTTTATTCGCGCCCGAGGACACCGCCAAGCCAATTCTTTAAGAAGTTCATAACTTAGTAATTGCAATTCGTACACATATGACGGCGAGTCAGCAGCTACCTTTATCCTGCCGCCGGAAATGTCGACAATTCTGCAGTGCTGATAAAGCTCGCTCGGCAGCATCTGGCTCAAAGCCTCGGATATCAATCCGAATCTGGTCTGTTGCGGTGAAATCCGGCCTTCCATAAGCTCGCTTAAGACATCGCCTAAGCTAGCTGTGTTGCGTGTCTTATATGCCGCTCGCCAACCGGCAACCCTGTGCAGTTGTTCAGCTTTGCCTGCCATATTTTAGCCCAGGTTAATTGGCATCAGAACATAAAGGAAATTCGCCCCGCTTTTTATCAAGCCCGGTCTGTCCGCCTGACCCAGCTCCAATTCGAATTCCGCTGTCTTAATAACCCGCAAGACGTCTATCAAAAACTGCGGATTAAACGCGATTTCAATTGGTTCATCCTTGTAATCGATAGGCATATCAATCTGAGCATCGCCCGCCTCCGGCGCCCTGCCGGAAAATACCAGATTATTCTTTCCAACCGAAAGCTTAATCCCCTTTGACTCCTCACTTGTTAGTAATGCCGAACGGCGTACCGCACTTAAGACCGCCTCGGTTGGCAGCGCCAGCTTCTTATCATAATCCCGCGGTATTATATCCTCATATTTGGGGAAATTCCCTTCGACAAGATTCGAGCTTATAACTACATTCGCACAACTAAACAGTATTTGATTGTCGACATACTTGACTAATACAATATCTTTATCACCATCACCGATTTTATCTAACAGCATCATCGTCTTGGCTGGAACAATTATCTTCGCTTTGGCAATCTTTTCTGCTGGTGCCGAGGCTAAGCCGACTTTACAGCTAGCCAACCTCCTGCCGTCGGTGGCAACCAGCGACAATTTCTTACCTTTAATCTCCCATAATACACCATTAAGTGCATAGCGGGTGCTCTCTTTGGCTGCGGCAAACAAACACTGCTTGATGCCGGCCTGTAGATTACTCAAAGCAATTTCTATATCCGCCTGTGCGTCAAAGCTTGGAACAACAGGATACTGGCCTGGTTCCTGACCATAGATTGTAAAGTGGCTGTCCGCACCCTCTATTTTACAAGTACCATCGTCCGACTTTAACAGCAGAACGTCTTCCGTACTCTCGCGTACTACAGCAGCTAACCGGTCTGCCGGGACAACAACTTCGCCAGCCTCTTCAACCTGAACTTCAGGAACTATGTAGTTAATACCAACCTCAAGATCTGTTGCACAGATATGAACGTTTTTATCATCCGCGGTAATTTGAATACAACGGAGTATCGGCTTCGGTGTTCGGCTTGGCACCACGGTTGTTAATATGCCCAACGCGTCTGCCAGAGCCTCTCTGTTAAAATTTAGCTTCATAATAATCCCCTATTTAAATATGGTTACAAGTGCTCAAACTTCAAGCCTCTGAACGCTCTAAATACAAACGAAGTCTAACATAAAAATGCGTATTTGCAACCTTTTTTAGGAAAAAACATCGATGTTTACAAATGTGTCAAATCAACACATAAAGGTAATCTTTAAAAGTTTAGATTAATATTATGTTACTTAACAAAA
>Ga0315548_1000210_pt1 | contig 54982 bp, 47 predicted proteins | sample SalMarSW160110MG_2_FD_202540 | JGI IMG/M metagenome (GOLD analysis project Ga0315548, IMG submission 202540) | Salt marsh sediment microbial communities from the Plum Island Ecosystem LTER, Massachusetts, United States - Salt Marsh Sediment SW1601-110 ... | reverse complement strand
TACCCGAAGTCGGTTTGCTAACCCGCAAGGGAAGCGGCTGCCGACGGTAAGCCCGATGACTGGCACTAAGTCGTAACAAGGTAGCCGTAGGGGAACCTGCGGCTGGATCACCTCCTTTCTAGGGATACTAGAACTCCCGATGCAAGACATCGGGATGAATAGTCAGGCATTTTCGCTGCCAAAGGCTTAACTGTTCTTGATACAAAAAAGCCCTGTGTAATCCACGGGGCTTTTTTTATTATTTGTCATTCATGTGCAGGCAGTCCCGTTGGGGACACCTTACGGCGGAATCCATAATCAATAGTAAATTCAATATCGAATATCCCGATCCATCGGGAATCATTCCTTCTTGTGGAAATTCAAAAGAGCAAACTGGCCGCGATACTTTTTCGCTACCTTATCGTACGCCTTAGCGGCATGAACCTCGTCGGTGTAATAGCCGAATCCGCGCTGCCGCCCTTTGACGGTCAGTTGCACCTGCCATTTCTGCCTGTTCTTATTGAAGTGGATACCGATGTATTGTGTTTTCGATTTTGTTCTATTTTGCTTAGTGTTCCAGATATTTTGCTGTCTTGTCGCTGGCCGCAGGTTTGACTTGCGATTATCATTGCGTTTGCGATTGATATGGTCCACCCACATACCATCCGGGACCGGGCAAAGCTCTCTGTGCATCATAATGCTTTGCTCTTTACCTTTCCGCAGCTTTTTGGGAATTTTACGAGCCGCATAACCGTAATTCGTGCAGAACCATTTATATTGATTGAGACGCTCGAAATCTTTCGGATCGACAATAGCATATTTGCATTGTGTCAGCTTGATCCGGCGAAACGCGTACCCGTGCCGCAGACGACGGTATAAAAGAGTAATCCACACCACGATTTGTACAAGAATCGTCGGAACCGGCAGCGAAAAAGAAATGTCAAACCACCTTAGCAAGGCCACGCTTTTCGATTTAATATGCCTAAGGCATAAATTTACAATTTGCTATTGACTATTGACTTGAGACTTGTGCTCTTGTGACCTTGTGACTTATGTTCTGTCACTTATAACCGTGCCGTGCTGCGGCTTACTGAAATGAATTTTTGACTTGTAACCTACGACATCTGTCCTCTGCCCTCTGACTTCTGTCTTCTGACTTGTGCTCTTATCTCTTGTGCACTATAGTTTGACTACTGCCAAACTTCTGTGTATTTTTATATATTACTAAACAATAGTCAACTATTTTCTTCCAAAAAAGGAAATATTTTGAAAATACCGTCAACATTTAGACCGGTGATGGACTTGGCCATGCCCTATGGCAGATACGCCATTTATTCAGTGGTTAGTTTTTAGCTTTTAGTTGTTAGTGATTGGCCTATACACTAAACGCTGACCCCTAAACGCTATATGCTATCTTTTAAAAATACGTAGTTACCACAATATCGAAAATCTCAAGAAACTTATATGATTATTACATGTTTTTATGAGTTCCCTAAAAAATTGATAAAGATCAGCAACTTTGAAAAAGCGACTGAAGACAAATATAATTATAAAAGTTTTTCAGTTAATAAATATAGGGATTTTAATAGGTGCTGTCCCCCCTAATAAATTCCTAATAAATTAGGATATTGTGTTAGCCAGAGGATAAGCAAAACGACATAACTGAAAATGAGGGATCAACAAAGTACATGACAATGCCATATAAGCGCATTTGTGGATTGAACGGCCGGTCTATACCAATGGGGGGCGATGACGTTATCGTGGAGCCCAACATAGGACAGCCCCAGATTCAGATGCTAAATGTGTGTGGCATCAATTCTTGGGAGTCCCTTGAGTGTTATATACGCCGTGCCAGAGAAGCAACTACGTGCGAGCAACTGGACGTAAGTAGACCTGCCCGGGACAGTAGATTTAGGGTTGTGATGACAGAGGATCTCGGCTTTGGTGATGACTCTGAACACAGGCTGTTTGAAGACAATGTTGTCGCTCGAGACACAATTCTTCAAATTGATTACCTTCATCTCAGGGATTCCGAAAGAGTAGAATTCACCAATTGCATCATTGTTGGAGCTTTGAACATCAGCATGAGCGACAAGAAACTGCATGAGGTTTTCTTGGACAGATGCTTAGTGTTAGGGGGAATCTTCATCTATGGTATCGAGTCCTCCAAATGCTCCTTGATCATAGGAGATACAAACTGTTTCGCGCTTGAGGTGTGGAATTCACGGCTTAAGTCTATAGACCTTGCCACGTGTAAGATTCCATCACTGCGTTTCGAGGAACTGACTGTCGATGATATCTCGATGATTGGCAACGAGATTGGTTATGCCAAGTTCTATCGAGTAACTGCGAAATCCTCAAGGATTGATCACGAGCAATTTGATCTAAGAAGAATGGGCAGGGAAGCTCCAGAGCTATACAAAATCTCCACTCTGCCAAGGGGTTTCTTCGAGTTTATTCCCAAAATCTCTTGGGCGGATAGGAATAGGGAGTCTCTGTTTCAATCATTTGCCTTCTTGAGGAAACATACGGCACTTGAATCAGACCGTAAATCCCTCAATACTGTCCGACTAATCGAGAGCACTCAGTATCAGAGATCCTTTTTAGGATCAGTAACCGTAAGGCTAATTGGGGCCCTTCAAAAACCTTTTCGAATCCTGTGTGCAGCATTGAGTGTTTTCCTCCTTGCGGCTTTAGCTTACCGATTCTTGCCGCTTCAGTTCGCACAAGGACAGACAATTATACGTATAGACTTCCCAACGGCCTGCTACTTCTCTGGGATCACGATGATGACAATTGGATACGGTGACATTGTACCGCTGGGAATCGCTCGATACCTTGCAATTATCGAGTCTGTTTTTGGAATCGCGTCATGGAGTCTATACGTGGTGGCTCTTGTAAGAAAGTACATCGACTGAGGAAACGAGGGAATAACAGGTGTTGTCGATCAAGGGAAAAACTAGTGAAGAACTAGGGATTGACCCTATTAGATAATTAAAATCTATAAGCAACATGACAAGATCGCAAAGCAAAATGAAACCAGAATGGCGACTGTTTGAAGAGCTCGTCGCGCGCCTTGAGCGTGCTGCAGCCCCTCGACACGCCACAGTAAAATCCCCTGATCGTATTCGAGATCAACAGACTGGGAAACTTCGCGAAGTCGACGCTTCGATTAAGTTCCGCACAGGATTTGAAGACATCCTGATCACCATTGAGTGCCGCAAGAGAAAGAGGAAGGCTGACGATACTTGGATTGAGCAACTGGCTACAAAAAGGCAGAAGTTAGGAGCAGCAAAAACTATCGCGGTTTCGTCGAGTGGATTTTCCAAGTCGGCAGAGGCCACAGCGTCCATGAATGCCATCGAGCTGCGAACGTTTGGGGAAGTGCAACAATCTAGTCTCGATGACTGGTTTCTGCCGCCACACTCTGCACATGTCTTTCGGCAGATAGAAAACATAGAATGCCAAGTGCAGACTATAGATGGACAGATAAGGCAGGTTGATCCAATGAATCCTTGCCTCCAACACTCCCACGTTCGTGGTTTGTTCCCACCAGTACTACTCATAAAGTTTGCTGAGATAAACGATGAGAAGCGCTTCTGGCAGATCCCGTTTGATGGGACACGATCAAAGCTACGGTTCTGCTTTGGGGCGAGTGGAGAACATATTCCGCTACCAACTGGCATTGAACCTGTTGACAGTAACCTTCAGATGGAAATAGATGGCCAACTCTCAATCGTCGACAGCGTAGAGGTAATCTGCACTGCATGGTATGAAACTATAGTCGCAGATCGAGAGTCAATGACCCATCACGAATCCCAATCAAGCCAAGGTCTTATGAGCCGCCACTCGTCGTTCATAGGAAAGAGTGTCGACCTTCCTGTGGAGTTCGAACATTTCCAATCAGATGACGGCTCGCACACATCTACGGCCACCTTTCCATCCGGTGTAACTATCGAATCTATTCAGATTCCGCTCACGAGAAGACTTACGGATGTTTGGAATATAGATGTTCGTTCGCTGCACTTAATCGTTGTTACCATAAAAATGCGATCTCAGGAGCCTCGTAAAGGGTTCCTTTTCACATTTCCGCGAGGAGAACTAGCAACCAACGAATCCCTTCGGGGACTTCTGCGCGATCATTTTCTTTTCGCCCAACATACGGACACAGATCGTATGAGGCGATTTCTCACAGCCTTAGAACGACGGACATACCTACATGCAGAGGTCGGCAAGGTGCTTCAGTTGCCCAAACGAGACGTCGAATATATTGAACTTATGCCAGACCGCGGTGACGCCTAACAAGACTTTGTTGTTATTAACTATATTAACTAGGGACCGCCACTGAAACCGATGGATGACGGACCTGGCTACGTAATCGACTTCGCCAAGGCAAGCGAGAGACCTGGCTACGTAGTAGACTTCGCCAAGGCGGGCGAATAATAAATTGGTGTGGTTTATTGAGCTTCGTTATGTTCTATGCACTTCATTGTTACAGGGGATTAAGTGGCACTTCGCAGAGTAACATATTGCACACTGCGAATTTGTGAATTTGAAGGGGATTATTAATCGGTTTCAAAAGGCGATGCCGGCAAACCCTCTTTGTTGTATAAATTTGCGCCTTCGGGATTGTCGGCCCATGCATATCGCACGGCTGCGGGATGGGTTATATTGTCGTTCCAGACGATGACTTTATTACCTTCTATTTTTGCCTTTGCCCAGACGAATTTTTTGTCTTCGCCGGCGATGGCGAAATACTCTAGCTCGCCGCCTCCTTTGGCAACCAGTCCGCCGTCTGTGTTTGAAAATGTCAGGATGATTTTGTTTTTATCAATTTTCATGGACTTATAAATCGGGCCTGAATAAACCACCTGATTGTCACCGTAAGCAACTTTTCGAGCAGCAAGTGCAAGCCGCCTGCCTACGTCTTGCTTGTTTAAAGGATGAATATCATTCCATTCGCCGATATCGATAGTAACTGCCATTGCAGTGTTGGGAATAGCGAGCGTTTTAAGCTGTGCTTGTCTCAACTCGGCCCAGTTGCTTTCAGAAGGCTGGTCGTTGACCTGCATAAAATTGGCAAGTTGTACGTAAAGAAATGGGAAATCTCCCTGATTCCATTTTTGTCGCCAGTCGGCTATCAGTGCAGGGAATAGTTTTTGATATTCGCAAGGATTACCCGTGTTTGATTCGCCCTGATACCAGATTACGCCTTTAATTTTATAATTTCGAAGTGGTGCAATCATTCCATTATACAGTCCTAAAGGTTGCCACTCGATAAAAGTTTTTGATTGTAACGGTTCCATGGTTGCACCTAATTTATATTGCCATTGGCCTTTTAAGTCGATAGTCTGGTCTTCTGCCGAGAGTTGGTAGGGCTTATCCGGAATAAAACCGCCGCGGCCTATGTTATTTACAATCCTTATTGTAATGATATTCTTGCCCGGCTTGAGCAGATCTGCAGGGATGTCGTATTTTCTCGGCGGGTACTGGTATGAAACCGAGCCGACGAATTTGCCGTTAACATAAGTTGAGTCGCTGTCAACTATCCTGCCGAGAAGAAGCCTTGCAGGCTTGCCGGTCATCGACGCCGGGACATCAATTTCCTTTCTGAACCAGACGACGCCGTTCACAGGGCCTAAATCCTCGTCCGCCCAGTAACCGGGTATATCCATTGTCGCCCAGTTGGAAGCTTCGTATGTCATATTGAACCACGGTTTTTCCCCGGTTGCCATGCCTTTATCGAGCTGCTGCAGGCGATTGTACCACTGGTCGCTGATAGTTTTATCTTTACTGATTATTTGATTAAGGTAGGTGCTATCCTTAAATTTTGCCGCTGTTTCAAGGTGTTCGGGAAACGCCTTGAGGGCGTCTTCGCTTATCCATGCTTGTGCAGGAGATCCGCCCACACTTGCATGAATTAAGCCGATGGGGACCTTATATTTTTCATATAATGCTTTTGCAAAAAAATAACCTGTCGCTGTAAAACGTAGAATACTCTCAGGATTTGCAGATTCCCAGCAACCCGATTGCAGGTCTTCCTGTGGCGTGTTGAAATCATACCTCTTTGAAACAAAAAATCGTCTGATAGACGGATTGTCGGAATTTGCAATCACATCTATGTAGCGGTCTTTTACACGTGCCATAGGCAGGTCCATATTTGACTGGCCCGAACATATCCATACATCGCCTATTAAAATATTTTTTAAGGTTATTTGATTAACGGCGTTTATTTCCATATCGTATGGGCCACCTGCTTCTGATGTAGAAAGCATTACCTTCCATTTACCGTCTGAATCGGCTGTTGTATTGTGTGTTTTACCGTTAAAGCTTAATGTAATTTTTTCGTCGGCGTCGGCCCAGCCCCATATTAGTATGTTGGTATCTCTTTGCAGTACCATACCATCGCTTACCAGGAGTGGAAGTCTGACTATGCAAAAGGCCGTCTGGGAAAACATCAAAATATAACAGCATAATGCTAAACAGAGTGTTTTTATGTTCAGCTTCATAAGCATTGCCCTTTTTGTTTTTTATTGGTTAAAATTTCAAGCATCTACATCGCTTTAATTAGTCGAAAGGTTTATCGTGAATTTGGGCCCAATGGATCTTTCGTAAACAGAAGCGATGGAGGAGATAATATCTCCCTGTTGAACAGTCATCTCGCCACGGAGGTCGTCTTTTGTAATATCGCCGTCCGAAGTAAACGTGAGCCGATTAATATCGTTGAACCGCTGCATAACTATTTTGAAAACTTTTCCAGAATCGTTCTTGAAGGCGGGCTTTCCCCGAACTGTTACAATTTCGTTGAAAGTGAGAATCAGAGAATTAGCATCAATTTTATAATCGATTATCGATAAAGGCTCTTTTGATTCAGGGTCCCACATACCGTCGAAAGTCCACGCCGGTGTGATGTCTTTCGGTTTCGTGGTATTAACGGCCTGTTCGAGATTATCTTCGTACCATTGGTAGGCATCGCCTTCCTTTTGGCAGTTGTGGTAATATTTTCTTTCGCCGCAATAGTATGGATTGTTTCTATCTGGATTTCTGTCCATGACCTTATAGATGGGTTTGTCGGCCATATTGGCCGAAAAACTGCAATCCAGCAGATAAAACTGTGCTTCGTAGTGATGCCTGCCCAGATCGAAGCCGGGAACGCCGTCGAAGTAGGAGCTTCTGATAACGAACTTCTGTTTGTGCGAGTAATTGCCTGCATGCCATATAGCAGCGGTTTTTCTGACTTCGTAGAATTTTGAGTCACGAATGAAGCACCAGCCCCTCGGGCAGACGAAATCTACCGCACCTTTGAAAAAACAATTTGCGTGGTAATACATCCCGTGTTTATAGTTCCACAGGGAAACGGTATCCCCGCCGTTGCTGGTTACGTTACAATTGGTAATAATGGTTCGGGTGCCGAAGCCATAAACTGTAAAGGCATGAGGACCTATTTGGGGCTGAGTGTTTTCGATGGTCAGATTGTCCAGAACGATATCGTCGCCGAATATATTAATGGTGCCCGGGCCGATATAATCTTTATTTTTATTCCAGTCTTCTCTTAGCTGGTTGTAGCGTATGATGGTGCCGTCACGCGATTGACCGCGAAGGGTAATGTAATTCTGTTCTATTCGAAGCTTTTCCTCGTAGATGCCGTCTTTAATCAGAATTATTGTTCGCTGATATGGGTACATCGGCAGTGCATCGATTGCCTGCGTGATGGTTTTGAAGTCTCCGGTGCCGTTGCAATCAACAACAATATCCACATGTTCATCGGCAAAGATACAGTTGAGATGGAAAATCAGAATTAACGATATGCACATTACTAAATGTAATCGATTCATCGTAGAGACTTCCTTGTGGAATTTAATTAATTGAAACTAACCTGCATTGATTTGTCTTTCTTGCTGAGAGTCGCTTTTATGGTCTTTCCGTTTGATGTGATGATATAATCGCCGTAAAATGCGCGTGTTTTAAATGTCCCGTTGTCGTCGGCTTTGCCGGAAGTCCGGGTCCACCACTTGTCAAAAACCAGCTCGCGATAGGCCCCGGCTTGAAGGGTGGGTGTCCAGTCGAGTTTCCACATAGCTGTTTGCGGCTGCCAGTGAGCGCCCTCCCAGAAACCCCACATTAAAATTGCTTCAACTTTCGGGTGAGCAAAGCAAATCGGGAAGAACTCTCGAAGCCCATCGGCCATGCCCTGTTCGTCGTCGGCGGTAAAAAGACATTCCGTGATTTTAATCGGCAGATCGAACTGCGCGAGCTTATCGAGCGTGCTTTGAACGCGTTCGGGCAGAGTGGCTGCTTTGCCGGTCGAGTCTGCTTCGTCGGAGGTGATAGTGTGTCCCTGGCAGCCGATACCGCCGATGGGAACACCATTTGCAAGAAGGTTCTGGATTTGCGTTATATAAGAATCGGCGTTGTAATTGCGCTCGACAAGGATACCATAATCGTTCACGAAGAGTGTTATATTCGGGTTTCCTGCTTTTGCTGCAAATGCCATTTCATTGATAATACCGTAGCCAAGGCGGCGCCGGAAGAAGTCACCGTTAATCATCTCGTTGTTCAGGTCGAACTCTTCAATGCGGCCCTTGAAATGTTTTGTAACATCCATCGCACGGCTGATGACTTTTCCGCGAAGCTTATCGTTGTCCAGCTCTTTTAACCAGGGCATAATATATTTGTCTTTCGCCCAGAATATGCAGTGACCTCGCATCGGTATGTTTAATTCGTGACATATTTCCCATATTCTATCTGCTGCGGAATAATCGACGACATTATACTCTTTTTCGCAGTCATACCATTTTAAGGCATCTTCATGCACGGCATAGTTGAAATTATCGGCGAGAATTTTCAGAAATATTTTCCTGTCTTCCGGTGACATGGCGTTTTCATGTGTTTCCGCAAGTTTATTATTAATAGCCGTGCCGAATAAAAATTCGTGACGTACCTGCTGAACCTGCACGTCGGAGCCGGGGTCGGTTTTTACTATAAGGTCCCCCATGCGAATTTCCGCTATTCGTGCTTCAATTGCAGAGGGTTCCAGTTTTGCTGCAGTATCGTCCTGGGCGAAACAAACGGGGGCAATAAGTGTGATTACAACCGGAAGTAAAAATCCTGATTTTGCCTTCATGATTTACACTCCTTATTTATATATGCTTGTCAATTCTGTCCACTAAATAATCATTCATTATACTGAAAAAGGGCAAATTTCCAACCATTATTTTTGTTTCGTTTGATTGGCAACTGCCTGAGCGGCGGCGGCGACTTTTGCCGGATCGCCGAGATAGTAATGCTTCAGCGGTTTAATATCATCATCCAATTCATAAATCAATGGTATGCCGGTGGGAATATTCAAATCCGAAATATCGTCATCTGAAATATCATCGAGATATTTGACCAAGGCTCTTAAGCTGTTACCGTGAGCGGAAATGATAATTTTTTTGCCGGCCTTTAATTCGGGTACAATCGTTTCATGCCAATACGGAAGAAACCTGTCAACAACATCCTTCAACGATTCGGTGAGCGGCAGGTTTTTCTTGTCTAAATTTTGATACATAGGTTCCCGTCCGCAGCAGCGAGGATCGGATTGCTTCAAGGCGGGTGGCCGGATTGCATAACCTCTTCGCCAAAGCTCGACCTGCTCATCACCGTGTTCCTGAGCGGTCTCGGTTTTGTTAAGACCCTGCAGAGCGCCGTAATGACGCTCGTTAAGCCGCCATGACTTTATAACGGGAAGCCACATTAAATCCATCTTATCGAGGACGATCCATAAAGTGCGAATGGCACGCTTGAGGACGGAAGTAAACGCCAGATCGAAAAAAAAGCCTCCTTTTTTTAACAGCTCGGCGGCCTGCTCGGCCTCCTCGATGCCTTTTTGGCTTAAATCGACGTCGGTCCAGCCGGTAAAGAGATTATCTTTGTTCCAGATACTTTGGCCGTGTCTTAAAAGGACCAGTCTTAGCATGGTTCTGTCCTTGTGACTTTATCGATGTTGAAGATTCTTTAACTGTCTTTTCTTAATATAGCTTCTGCCTGGATTTGCTTTTAGCCGGGATTCCTATATAGCATATACTGCAACCTTTGGCAAGTTTTGTTTTGAGAGGTTGTATAGTTGAATATCGAATCCTCGCTGCCGATGGTGATATGGCCGTAATCTTGTACTAATTTTTATCAGCAGGCTCTTTTAGGAACCTGGTTATTTCGACCTTGTTTTCCTTTAATCCTTCAACGGCAAGTCGTGCCATTTCGATAGCGCCTTTTTCGGTAAAATGAGTATTATCCTGTTTGCCATCCGGGTACATCTTATATTTGCCGGGCTCGATCCACATATAGAGCTCCTTGGATTTTTCCAGGCCCAGCGACAGGACCAGGTCTTCCGACTTGAGTTGCAGATCGACGAACGGGACATTCAGTTTTTCGGCAACATTTCTGACAATAAAAGGATAAACTCCGTGCGTGTCTTCCAGTACGCCGTATTCGTTAAAATTGCGGCGCACTATCGAGCTGAACAGTACCGGAATGCCGCCTTTGGCCCTCGTGTCATTGACATATTTGACCAGGTTTCGTCTGTAACCGGTATATGGATTGGTGTATCGCTTTGGATCTTTGTTCTTTTGGTCGTTGTGCCCGAATTGAATAAATACATAATCGCCGGGTTTTAGTTCTTTCAAAACGGCGTCCCATCTGCCCTCGTCAATAAAACTCCTGGTGCTGCGTCCGTTTACCGCGAAGTTTTTGACCGTGACATTCTCATCGAAAAATATATTGAGCATCTGGCCCCATCCGCGTTCCGGATTTGTGTTCGGGTCGGGTTTGTTTGCCATTGTCGAATCGCCAATCATGGCAATTGTAATATTGCCGTAAGAACTGGATGCGAGAACAAGGACGGAGATTAGAATGAGTTTGATAAAATGTTTCATCGCTTTTACACTCCTTTCGACTCGTGAAAAAACTGCACAACGTTTATTGTGTGAGCCTTGATCGTAATTTATGAATTAATAAAACTGAGTTGATTTCCTTAAAGCTTGTCAGAGACCTGCGTCAGGTATTTCTTCTTCGGATTCGCTCGGAACTACGGGCAGCCAGTCGGCGTTGTATTCCGGCGACGCTGATTTTTTTGAAAAGATGTTTTCCAGGGTATATTCTGCCGCTTCTTCAGCGGTTAGCTGGTGCGACCATGAGACACGGGATTCCAGCACATATCCGGGGCCAAAGCAGTCGTATTCAGCATAGTATGCAGTCTCGTGGTTGTTATTGCCGGACCATTCCAGCCAACCGGCCGGATCGATATGTGAGCCGAGTTCACTGTGGATGACAACAGTCTGTGCATAAGGTCGCCAGGGTCGGCCTAAGTAAACCCTGTTAATTCCTGCATTTGGGACGAAGATACAATCAAAGAAAACATAGCCAAACTTGTAATTTTCCTCGGTACTGGCGGCGGTAATAGTCGAATTTCTCTTACTGATGATGATGCAATTATCAAACACGGCAATGGAGCGGCCGAAAATGAAATCGACAGTCCCTTCTATATAGCAGTCTTTGTTATAAATACGTCCATATCCGTAGGTATAATACGTGTCCTGGTAGCCGATCATTCTGCAGTTGTGGAAAATTGCCCTGTCGCCGCTGACTCGCAGGGCTACCGCCTGGGCGGACTGGGATGTATTTTGGAAAGTAATATTTTTGGCCGTGAAGTCATCGGCGTTTATAGCAACACTGTAAGAAGTCGAGATCCCCAGAGTCGTGCCGTCGTCGATAATCCTGCCTGAATAATCGTCGTAGGTCAAAATCGTACTATCGGGATCTTCGCCCACTAAAGTGACATTAATCTTATTTTGAGACAATGAGATTTTTTCTTCATAAATACCATTTTTCACAAAAATAGTGATTGGACCGGTATAATTATCAGGGGCTGCGTCAAAAGCAGCCTGCACGGTTGTATAGTCGCCGCTGCCGTCTTGCGCTACTGTGATTTCCATCGGCGGTTTTTGTTCCAAGGTGGTAAAGGATTTTTCCGCGCCGTAACCGGTTCCCACGGCATTAGTAGCATAGGCCTGGGCGAAATACTCGGTTTCAGGGGCGAGATCTTTCATGTTACTTTGGAAAAAACCTAATCCCGATCCGTCTTCAGTTTTGTCGTTGTCAATAGTCGGGCTGCCGGTTGTATTCCAGCACATTCCTCGTGCGGTGACTTCAAGTCCGCCGTCGGATGTTACATAACCGGTGCTGAATGCCGATGTTGCCAGGATATTCGATATGTTCATAGTGAAAATCCTCGGAATTGACAACTCGGTGAGTGTCGTAAATGATAATTCTTCGCCGTAGCTTGTCCCTGCACTGTTTGTGGCGTAAGCGCGGACGTAATATGTTGTCCCCAGCTCAAGAGCGATTAACGTACCGGCAAAGCTACCTGTTCCTGTTCCATCGGAGGTTTTACTGTCCTGGATTGTCGGATTTCCGGTTGTGTTCCAGCAAACACCGCGTTCAAATACTTCTGAGCCGCCGTCTGCTGAAATATTGCCGCCGCTATTGGCGGTCGTGGTGGAAATATTGGTAATCGGAGTGGTCGAGATTGTAGGTGGATAAATGATGGCGGAGCCGGAAGCAGTTCCGGAAATGGTTACATTTTGAAGATAGATATATTTTCCGGTATTAGTCGAGCCGCCCGGCAGCCAGGGGTAAATCCTGAAACAAAAAACTCCACCATCGCCGATCTGGACATTAATTGAATATTCGTTGAGAATCGCTGTGTCTCTTGAGACCGAAAGATCGCCTTCCAGAAGAGTTGCATCTGTAAAATTAGGATCGGTGGAATAATAAAGATTCGCCTTCATATTGCCCGTACCGCCTGCATTAATATATAAAGAAATAGAGGTGGCATTAAAGCTGGAATCAGTGCTGGATTCGACTGTAAATTGTATATAACGTGTGTCATTCTGAGTGGATTCGTCCGGCCAGTTAGCGTTAAGCCACCATCGTTGATAATTACCTAAAGGACCTGCAATGTCACCCGTGAGCGTTCCGTTATAGTCTCTTACAGACATGTTATTGCCTGTTACCGTCCGGCCGGTGATATTTCCCGATGTGGCGGAAACATCCTCATCTAAGATCAGTTCCCACGTAACCGAAGCGGCATCCTGCGCAATGGCATTTACAGTGACGCAGAAGATTAGAATAATTATGAACTGGAATGTAGTGACTTTACGCATGATTGTTCCTCCTTCTGTGTCGTGTAATGTCTAACACCCATTTTTTAATTTTTTATCACTAAATATATTTGTCAGTAACTATGATAAATATTTTAGCATTAAAAGTCCAGTAATAAAACTTAACCGCTGATTCGCATACAGATTGCAGAATTCTGTGGATTAGAGGATTTGGATTTAAGGTATTTCATCGTTGGTTTGGGTTTCTACTTGATAGGGATCGATGATGCGGATATTATCGAAGTAAAAGTTTGTTCTGCTTAGGTCGTTGTATTCTGCGACGAACTCGGAACGGTCGATAGCAGTCCAGTCAAATTTACCTACCGGATTGTACCAGGCGTCATCCCATGAGCCTTGCTCGGTAAATGTATCGAGTGGAATTTGCAGGTGATTCCATTGATCGTCAAAGACGGCGGTATTCCGGTCAATTGTATAACGAATTCGCCAGGGATGGTTGTCGGGATCGTCGGTTTTGGTATCGACAAACCGCATATCAATCCGAGCATCCGCCTGATCACATCGAATCCACAAATCAATTGCATAGTCGTTATCAACCAGTACGGAAAGGTCTTTAACAGGTGAAAAACCGAATACGAGGCAGCTATATTGGTTAGCGCCGGTCCAGTGAATGCAGAATTCGCTGTCTAACGGCTTGTCCTGACAGTAAAAGTCAAGCGAGCCCTGGTTCTGCCAGCTTGCGTTGACGATATTTGGTGCAATATAATCGATATACAAATCGAAGCTGTTTACATCCGGTTTGATAACGAATTCCTGTTGCGGCGGTGCGGTTAATCCCAGCGCTTCAACCAAAGGGACATTCAAATTGTAATCGAACAGCTCGTTGGTTTCCTTCTCGAAAAGACCGAAGCCGCCCTGATAATCCCAGATCGTCCATGCGATGCCTTTTTCTTCAAAATAATTTCGCACAACGTCGTACCAGTAAACTCGGTCCTCGTTGTCACTGTTTGGTTTATATACACCGAATTCTCCGCAGAACAGAGGAACATTGCGTGTAGTCTGGAAATCCGCGGCGATATCGATCAGGTATTTCACACGGGCCACCGTTCCCTGGTTTCTATAATTTGCATGATTGCTATGTATCCAGGTGCCTTCCAGTTCCTGCGGGCAATCGGGCATACTGTTGGCATCGTATGGGAAGGGCACTCCGGCCAGCAGTTCCATTGACGGACCGGTCCAGGTTGCACCCTGGTGGGTGAATAGGAACGGGTCGTAAAAATGGAATGTATATATCAGATTACTATCCTCATATTCCGGCATGGAGCTGAGGTTGTTGTAACTGTTCCATCCCGCCGGGCCGACGACTATGGTGTGTTTTTGATCGACCTGGCGAATTGCGTCGATGACCTGCTGCTGAATGTCGTTCCATATCTGGTCCGAAATGCCGTGCGGCTCATTGAGAACTTCGTAGTAAATAAGGTTCGAGCGTTCCTTGTAGTGCTCGGCCATTTGCGTCCAGACGGGAATCAAAATATCGATGATGTTCGGTTCGGTATCTTCGGCCGGGTCGAATGAGTGATTGTCAAGAATAAGATGCAACTCAAGCTCTTCGGCCCAGTCGATAACCTGGTCGAGAAAGTTGAAAAACAACGGTTCGACCGTATAATCCGGTTCTCCGCTTGTCATGAAGTGCAGATTAATAGGCAACCGAATTACATCGCAGCCTAAGCTTTTTATATTGATTAAATCCTGCTTCGTGTATTTTGCGAACTGGATTTGCCGTACGCTTGAGGCCTGGAACCAGCCTGTGAGGTTAACGCCGCGTTTGAAAGGAGTCTCGGCACTCCGGGCCGGAGCGATTATCAGCAGAAGAATGAGAATATATCTTTTCATGATTTCACCCTGATTTTAAGATTATTTGACCAGTTTATTATAACATTTTTATTGGTATTTTTATAGTAAATACTTTAACGAATGTCTCTGTATTTTGATTGTTTGCAAATTGTTTCTGTTTTGTTAGCATAGATCGGCGTAAGTTTTACGGCTTGTTTTATAAATTATAATTTTTCGAAGGATTCTGTAATGATTAAAAGGGGAATTTGCCTGTTAATTGTACTTTGCAGCTTGGTTGGATTGAATGCTCAGGAAAAAACGGCGGTAAAGAATGATGCGGCCCGATGGGAAGAGACAATTCGCGTTTTCGAACAGTGGGACAGTAAGAACTCATTCGCCTCGGATGCGGTCTTATTTGTGGGCAGTTCCAGTATCAGGCTATGGCCGACCCGCGAGTGTTTCAAAGAGTTTGATGTAATTAACCGCGGATTCGGCGGCTCCCAGATATCGGATGTCAATTATTATGCCGATAGGATTGTGCTGTTTTATAAACCGAAGGTGATAGTATTTTATGCCGGCGACAATGACATAGCCGGCGGCAAAAATGCAAAACGTGTTCTGGATGATTATGTGGAATTCGTGAGCCTGGTCCACGAGAAACTGCACGAAACTCGCATTATTTTTATTAGTATTAAGCCGAGCGGCAGCCGATGGTCTCTTTGGGATGTTATGAGCGAAGCTAACAAGATGATTAAGGAATTCTCGCAGAAGGACGACCATCTGTTTTATTTTGATGGGGCGACTGCTCTATTTGATGGAGATGGCAGGCTTAATCAGGAGTTGTTCCTGAAAGATCAACTGCATCTTAACAACAAAGGCTACGAGGTGTGGACGAAATTGCTCATTCCCGTAATTAAAAAGACATTGAACGGGAAATAAAATGTTGAGTATGGTATTCTGAAAGACAGAAAGTTTTTGATTTCTGGGACTATACGGGGATATTATTCGTAGATTCAAGTGATAGATAGTTTTTTTAAGCCGTGGATGTGTGTATAAATGCGGTTTTATTGCAAATATAATGTTTTTTTCTTAGATTTTGTTGGTTGACAAAAAGCCGTTATTGTTGTATTATTTAAAATGTTGGATTACAGCTAAATATTGAAAGAGTGCGATTTTGTTGTGCACAAGCATCAACCATATTTGTGACTTCTTTTTACTTCAATAATGTATACAGGGAGTATTGTTCTACGGCCTTGTTTTATTTGTTTCAATCTTTGGCTCTCTTTTGCAGATTCAGGAGATAAAAAATGAAAAAAACGGGTTTTACATTAATCGAATTGCTGGTCGTTATCGCAATCATAGCTGTGCTGATGGGAATCTTGATGCCTGCCTTACATAAAGTCAGAGATCAGGCCAAGCGTATTCACTGCGTGAACAATGTCAGAACGCTGGCGATGGCGTGGTTTATGTACCAGGATGATAATGACGGCAAGTTAGTTCATGGTAATGTACCCAAAAGTGCGTCATTCAAGGAATATCATCAGCCGTATTGGGTCGAGCCTCCCCAGGATGTAGATGGAAACTATACGGGTAGTACAGATCCTACTCTTGAACAAGAGCAGAATGGCATAAGGAACGGAAAGTTATTTCGTTATGTAAAAAATGTCGATTCATATCGCTGCCCTGCGGATGACAGAAAGAGAACGAATTTAGCGACTTTCCGTAGCTTTTCCATTGCCGGTGGTATGAATGGGGAAAAGTTAAATAACACAGAGTACATTAATATCAGTAAGTACTCTGAAATTGATAATCCCGCTACAAAATATGTATTTGTGGAGGAAGCAGATCCCAGAGAATGGAATATGGGCTCATGGCTTTTATATCCTACTGGAAGTCAGTGGTGTGACCCGCTGACAGTCTGGCATGGTAATAGTAGCTGTCTCGGTTGGGCCGATGGTAGGGCGGAGATGCACCGATGGCTCGATGAACGTACGATTGACATGTACGATGTTTATGTTCAGGGGAGTTGGAGCCCGGATCATCCGGACAGTTTGGACCTTAAATTCATGCAGAAGGGCTATCAGTTAAGGAATTTCCCGGATTAATTAATGATTTAGAAAATTTGGTTGATTGGAATTGTTAGTTGCTTGTATTGGTTTGTTTGGGATAGCGGAATATTTTTGACTTTTAGCCGTTGTTTTTCAAGGGGTGGATTAGGAGTGCAGGGAAGGGGCTAAAGTTCATCATTCGAATCTCTCGTCATTTATTATATGTAATATTATTTTCTACATCTGATTTCGTGTGCTTTTCCATTTTCGCGAGTCCGTCGAGGCACAACTGCGACCATGTCTCTAATGTATCTCGGACCTGCTGTAACTCATCCGGCGTCATAAAAGCCATCTGTGTAATCATCTGCTCTTTTTTCCGTACTTCCGGGGCATCCAGCTTCCAATAGTGGACGATTCCAAGATGTACGCTTCCTACCTCGTTGGAATCGTCGTTGAGCAGTGCAACGATGCTGTCTGTGTAGGTTGTTTCTACGGATACCTCCTCATTAACTTCACGCTTAACGGCCATAAGATAGTTTTCGTATAAGTGAGCGAATAAAGAACTATTATCAGCATCAACAGGATTGATATGACCGCCGATACCGATGGAGCGGTTTCCGACAAGGCGGGATTCACCCGCGCGCCTGCCTCTGATATAGCTGAAATACCTGCCCTGGTTGGCCATGATGACATAGGGGATGAGCTGTTTATAGGAAGGGTCCTGTTCAGCCTGGTATCTCGGCATAAAGCGGGGGACGCCCTGAACGAAAATCCTGCCCAGATAGCGATCAACGTCGAATGCCAGACCGTGAAACGTGCCGAGCTGTTCGATTACTTTTCGTTCGATTACAAGTACTTTTTCTTCCTGTGCCATGGGCCGGTGCCTGGTTAATATATTATAATTTAATTTTTGGTATTATGGTCGGCGTGGCGACTATTGCAAGGAAAAAAGTTTATAAGTAAGAGCGTTCCGGGCCGAAACGCGTCGGACTTGAAAGAGGGGCTTGTTTCTGTTATTTTTATTTTGTTGTGTACAATAAACCGTAAGATTCTATCAAGGTGTATCGATAATGGTTAAAACGCAGGAAATCAGGATAAAAACAAAAGGCAATTGTGACATCGTCAATATAACCGAACAGGTTTGCGCAGCGGTGGCTCAATCTACGATAAAAGACGGGATAGTTACGCTGTTTAACGTTGGTTCGACGGCGGGAATAACGACGACCGAATTTGAGCCGGGACTGGTTAATTACGATATCGCGGCGGCTTTTGAGAAAATCGCCCCGGAGAACGCCAGATATGAGCATGAAGAGACCTGGCATGACGATAACGGCCATTCCCATGTCAGAGCTTCGCTTTTAGGGCCTTCTTTGAGTGTACCTGTGGTTAACGGCAGACCGACACTCGGAACATGGCAACAAATCATCCTGGTCGATTTTGATACCAGATCAAGGACAAGAACGGTCGTTTGCCAGATAATCGGCGAATGAGTGGGGCTGGATTAAGCTTGACGAGAACGGATAGAATCCGTACTATCTCTAAAGAATTCTGAACCTTACATTAAGCTTAGTTATAATTTATCGGGCAGGATGATGGGTATTATCATTCGAAAAGCGATTATTGTAGTAACGGCAGTACAGATTGTTTGTTGTCTATCAGGTTGTAGTTCGCCGGCCAGGGGCGGCACTGTGCAGGATTTAGGCACTACGATAGGTTCTGCGGTTGAAGTAGTTTACCCTGAAACGATTTCCGTAGAAGGTTTTGGCCTTGTCGGCGGACTTATGGGAACAGGCTCGATGGAATGCCCGCCGCAGATTAGATCGTATCTTACCCAATATATTATAGCGCAATTACCTGCCGATACAATGTCCAAGGCCGAGAGCCTGATTAACAGTACCGATACGGCGGTAGTTTTTGTCGAGGCGGTTATTCCCATTCAGGATGCAAAAAGCCAGTATTTCGATGTAAGGGTTACTGCTTTGCCCGGCACTCAAACAACGTCTTTGAAGGGTGGTTGGTTATATCGCAGTGAACTTAAGATTGCCGGGAGCTTCGGTATAGCCACAGATATTTTAGCTGATGCGGAAGGACCGGTTTTTATTGATCAAACAGGCACTTCCGATGTTGATCAAAGGACAGGTTATATTCTCGCGGGCGGTAAAAACCTTACCGAGCAGGATGTCAGGCTGGTTCTTAAGAAGCCCGATTTTAAGCTGGCCAATGCTATTCGTAATCGGTTGAACGAGCGGTTTGGTCGTGACATTGCAAGGGCGGTTTCATCGGGCCGAATTGAATTAAAAATCCCTAACATATATAGAGAGCACAGAAAAAGGTTCATTTCGTTAGTCAGGGCAATGTATCTTACGGAGACGCCGGAAATGACCCTTGAAAGAATTAATCACTATGCGAAGGAACTTGCACGAACACCGGAAAATGAAGAAAGTGAAATTGCCCTTGAGGCTATCGGCAACCAGTGTCTTGTCGAGTTGGCCGCCTTGTTGAAAGCATCTGATGAGCATGTTCGGTTACGTGCTGCCAGGTGTGTACTTAATCTGGGTAGTAACACAGGTTTACAGACCCTCAGGCAGATTGCCCTGGACAGGGATTCTGTTTATAGAATCGAGGCTCTGGAGGCGATAACCACCGCCGCCAGGCCTGATGAAGCCTCTTCTGTTGCCCGGAAGTTGTTAAACGACGACGATTTCGAAATTTGTCTGGCTGCATACGAACAGTTGCGAAAGTTGGATGATGTAAGCATAACCCGTGAGGCGATCAATCGGAATTTTTATATGGAACAAGTTGTACGAAGCGAGCAGAAAGTTATTTTTGCTTTTCGCAGCGGCCAGCCGCGAATTGTATTATTTGGCGCCCCGATTTATTGCAACAGGGGAATTTTTATTAAATCACCCGATGGGGAAGTAACGATAGATGCGCCCCTCGGTAATAAAAATGTCTCGATAATCCGCACACATCCTAAACGGCCCAGTGTTATAGCACAGGTGGAAAGTTCTTTTGAACTTGGTGATATTATCCGCAAGCTTTGTATGGAACCGGCGATCGAAGGTGAAAAAAGCCGTGGAGGTTTGGGTGTTTCATACGCCGATATGATAGCTCTTTTGAAACAAATGTGTGACAAAGGTGCTATTAACGCAGAGTTTCGTGCCGGCCCTATGCCAAAAATCGGTATTAATATCAAGAAATAACAAACCCTCGGCCGATAACAATATTGCGTATTTTCTTAAAAATGGCGCTTGTGTTTTATATTAATAGTTACCGGACGTTAATAACAGGATAATCAATGAGACTTGAAAAAATTATACTGAACGGATTTAAGAGCTTCGCCGACAAAACGGAATTTGTTTTCGATTCGCCTATTACCGCAATTGTCGGGCCCAACGGCTGTGGCAAGAGTAACGTTGTCGATGCCGTTAAATGGGTGCTGGGGGAGCAGAGTGTGAAAAGTCTGCGTAGTGGACAGATGGCGGATGTTATATTCGGCGGAAGTACCAGCAGAAAGCCTCTTGGTGCCGCCGAGGTGAGCCTGTTTTTGTCAAATCCTGAAGGTATAGGCAGGCGTCAGCTTCCGATTGATACCGAAGAAGTGCAGGTAACTCGAAGGATTTATAAAAGCGGTGAGAGCGAATATCGCGTCAACAACAAGGTCTGCCGGTTGAAAGATGTCCGGGAATTATTTATGGACACCGGCATAGGAACCAGGTCTTATTCGATTCTTGAGCAGGGACATGTTGACCATTTGGTAAGCGCATCCAAGACCGACCGAAGATTTATCTTTGAAGAAGCGGCCGGCATCAGCAAGTATAAGGCCCACAAAAAAGAAGCGCTGCGAAAACTGGAACGGACCGAACAAAATCTGCTTCGGTTGGCGGATATTCTGGGAGAGGTTGCCAAGAGGCTGCGAAGCGTCAAGCTGCAGGCGGGCAAGGCAAGAAATTATCTGCAATATACGCAAAGGCTCAAAGAGCTGCAGGTGAATTACTCGCTGGTGGAATATGATAAAAATCTTACACAACTGACGGAGAAAGAAGGTGCATTCGGGCAAAAAATGGAACAGTCCGAACATCTGACGGCCGAAGTGGCAAAAGAGGACAGCCTGATAAGCAGACTGGGCGAGGATATCATAGAAACCGAGCACAAATTAAATCATGCCGGCAACCGCCTTGTCTCTGTTCGCAGTAAGATCGAGCAGCAGATTCAGCGTATCGATTTCCTGCGGGCAAGAGTCACGGAGCTCCAGCAGAGAAAGGATTCCGCCGAGGCGAAGGTTGAAAAACTCAAGGAGCAGAAGGACCTTTTCGAGGAAAACTTCGCCCAATACAGTAATGAGCTGGCAAACTGCGAGAAAACACTCGAAGAGAAAAACAGTCAAATCGAGCTTATCCAGAAAGAGATTCAGCAGGTGAACGCCGAATGTGCATCTCTGGAAGCGAATTTGGAAGATGAAAAGTCCGGAATTATAGATATTGTCCGAAGGACCGCACAACTTCATAACGAAGTCCAGAGCATTTCTGTTTATCGTAATAATTTGACCAGCCAGAAGGACCGTCTTGCCGGCCGGGCACAGATTGCACGAGCTGAACTGGAAGAGATGTTGACCGAAAAAGCTCAACACGATGCCCGTTTGGGTGACATCGAGAAGGTGTTATGTGAATTGAAGGACAACCTGGAAGCCAAACGAAAAGAAAGCGAGGAAATCAGCGAATCCCTTGCGGCCGACAATAAACGGCTGGCCCACAGCAAAGAAACCCGAAGCGCGCTTAACAGTGAGTTGATGATATTGACGGATATGGAGAAACGCTGCGAGGGACTCAAGTCCGATGTCAAGAGTATTCTACAATACCGTTCGGCCGAAAACAGCAGATACGATTATATTGAAGGAATACTTGCTGAGATGGTATCGACCGATATCGAGTATGCAAATGCCGTTGAAGCGGCCCTTGAAGGCCGAACGGATGCTCTGGTCATTAACAGCATGGACAGAATGCTGGCCGACACAGAGATGATTGAGAAACTTGACGGGCGTGTCGATTTTATATGCCTTGATAAAATCGAGCCTTTTTTGGATAACAACGACTGGTCGGAATTCCAAAATGTCAGGGGCAGGCTCGTTCAATTTGTCAGGTACGACAGCAAATACGCACCTTTGATCTGGAAATTGCTCGGCAGAACGCTCGTCGTTGATTCCTTACAGGATGCGGTCGAACTGGCCCGGAACGCGGGTCAGCAGTACCAGTTTGTTACCTTAAAAGGTGAATTGTTGAGCAATGATGGGGTCATTAAACTGGGACATTTGGGCAGAGCGACCGGATTGATATCACGCAAGAGTCGGCTAAGGCAACTGGAGGAAACCATTGCCAAAGTCGGTACCGAAATAACTGAGATTGAAGCTCGGATTGAGAAAAACAGCCAGTCGAATTCTCATCTTGAAAAATTATGCAAAGACCTGCGGACCGCCGTTTATGAGGCCAATACTGAAAAGATGCAGGTTGGCTCGAAGCTCAGCGTCATAGAACAGAACATCAAGCGGCTTCGGGATGAAGAGCCTTTGATTACCAGCGAGATCGACCTGCTGGCCGAGCAGATCGCACAGTCGGTCAATAAAGAATACGAGTCAAAACAAAAATTGCAGGAGTTGGAGGAAGTCAACGACCAGCGAACGACTCAGATAGAGCTGCTCGAAGTGAAATACGCAGAGCAAAAACAACGAAAACAAACGTTGGAAGGCAAACATACCGATTTGAAAATCGACCTCGGTCAGGTTACCGAGCAAAGCAAGGCATCGAGACAGATTATCGAGAGTCTGAAAAAACAAATGCAGGAGAACGTTACGGCGACTCAGACGGCACTGGATGAGATAAAAAGTTGTATCGAGCAGGAAAAGTCCGCACAAAGGGACATTCTGAACACTGAAACGGGCGTATCGGAGCTGTTCGTTGAAAAGGAAAAGAGCCAGGAGAGCAGCCGACTGCTACAGGAGGAGATAGAAAGACTTCTGGCAGAACGAAAACAGGCCGAAGAACAGCTTCGACTCAGACGGGCTGAGAAGGAGCAGTCCGAAGAAATTATCAATGAGCTTCGTGTGGAATTGGGACAGTTGCAGGTCAAGCAGCAGGACTTGATTGAGAGAGTCCGGGAACAGTTGCAGATCGACCTGGCGGAGGCTTATAAGAATTACACCCAGCAGGAAGTTGACTGGGAACAGATAAAGCAGGAGATCACAGAGCTTCGAGGTAAAATTGAGCGGCTGGGCAACGTGAACGTCGATGCGATCGATGAGCAGGAGAGCCTTGAGAAACGGCATGACTTCCTGAGTGAGCAGGTGCAGGACCTCAACAGCAGCAGGGCCCAGCTACAGCAATTAATAAACCGCCTGAACAAAAAGAGCAGAGATAAATTCCAGGAAACCTTCGATGAAATCCGGGGACATTTCCAGGAGATTTTCCGCAAGCTCTTCGGCGGCGGCAAAGCCGACATCATGCTTGAGGACGCCGAGGATATTCTCGAAGCCGGCATAGAGGTTATCGCCAAACCGCCCGGCAAAGAGACAAGAAGTATATCGCTGCTGAGCGGCGGAGAGAAGTCAATGACGGCGCTTGCATTGCTTTTTGCGGTTTTCAAGGCCAAACCTTCCCCGTTCTGTTTCCTCGACGAGGTGGATGCCGCCCTTGATGAAGCGAATAACGAGCGGTTCAACATGCTGCTTAGGGAATTCCAAAAAGATTCGCAATTTATTGTCATTACCCACGCCAAGCGAACGATGAGCATAGCTGATGTGCTGTTCGGGATTACGATGCAAATCCGCGGCGTGAGCAAGAAGATAAGCGTACGCTTCGGCGAAGAGGAGGAAACCGCAGCGGTGGCGTAAATACTGTCGGTGACGGTTGTCTATTGGTCTATATCACGTGATTTATCGTGCCAGGCCCATCGAATAAGGGCGATACCGGCACATGCTGTTATCAGCATCCAGATAATGAAAAACCACTTGCCCTGTTTATCGAAAAATCCAACGATTGCAACAAGTACCAGCAGAGCGATAATGATTATGAAGATTGTGTTTGTCATTTTGACAAGTTCACAGAGCCGCGTTTTATTACTTTGTTCGGCTTGAGTAAGAATACCGACGGCCATGTCACGTTCAGTTAGTGGAACGGCGATTCTTATTTGATGGTTTCTGTAGGACCCTATTTTACCGACGTCATCTACAACAACCGGATGGAGGTTACGGCTCTCAAGTAAATGTACTATCTGTGATACATTGTCCGGATGCGCAGTGTATATTGTGACCATTTCCGACATTTTCTAAGTGTCTAAATCGTTAACTGTCTCAGTTAAATTTTTCGCGCTTCTTAGCATACAAAGTTATGATACGCCCGGCAAGAAAATCCGGCATATTTTGAGCGCCATTCCCTCAAATATTGACAATTGACGCTTTCCGGGCTAATATCCCTTTTAATGAAATTAAGGAACGAGTGTATAAATATTTTGGGCATTGAGACCAGTTGCGATGAGACGGCCGCTGCTGTTGTGGCCGATGGCAGAATTATCAAATCATCTGTGGTGGCCTCGCAAACCAAGCTCCATGAAAAATACGGTGGTGTTGTCCCTGAAATTGCCTCTCGTGCCCATATCGAAAAAATATACCCGGTCATCGCCGAGGCGATGGAACAGGCCGGTGTTACAAAGGATAATATTAATGCAATCGCTGTTGCCAATCAACCGGGCCTGAGCATTGCTTTGATTGTGGGTGTCACCGCCGCCAAGACGCTCAGCTTCGCCTGGGAAAAACCTCTTATTGCTATTAATCACCTGCACGCCCATCTTCAGTCGGCAATGCTGTCCGAAGAAGATTTACAATTGCCGGCGGTGGCCCTTATTGTATCGGGCGGGCATACCTCGCTTTTCGATTGCCAATCACCACTGGAACTGACCCTGTTAGGCTCGACCATCGATGATGCCGCCGGTGAAGCCTTCGACAAGGTTGCTACGATTCTCAGGCTTCCGTATCCGGGCGGGCCAAGTATTGAAAAAGCGGCGAAAAACGGGAATCCGAATGCAATCGATTTTCCCCGTTCGATGCTCGGGCCGGACTCGCTGGATTTCTCGTTTAGCGGCATAAAGACGGCGGTTCTATATTATTGTCGCGGCCAAGATATGAAGGGCGAGGATAAAGTCGATTCAATGAGCGAACAGGAAATCGCCGATATCGCGGCTTCTTTCCAGGCAGCGGTAATTGACGTTCTGGTTAAAAAGACACAACGGGCCGCCGATAGAATAGGGGCGAAAACCATCCTTTTGGGCGGCGGTGTTGCTGCTAACAGCAGTTTGAGAAAGGCCCTTAAACAATTGTGCAACTCGACGACTCCGGTGAGGAAATTCCTGGCCGCCCCAAAACAATATTGCACGGACAACGCCGTTATGGTAGCCTCTTTGGCATATCATAAATTCAGGGCCGGCATCTTTGCAGATTTGACCCTTGAGCCAAAAGCGACCGGATAAACGAGAGATGATGGAAAACAGAGCCGCGACTGTGAGGGAGCGGTAAGACAAGTGACAAAGGTGAGATATTCAGGTTGAACAGATAAAAAACTTGTTGGAGCAGGTTAAAAGCGGCGAGTTGGAAATCGATGCTGCAATTGATAAGCTCCGGCATTTACCGTTCGAGGATCTTGGATTTGCGTGTATTGACCATCATCGCCAGATTCGCCGCGGTTTCCCGGAGGTAATCTATTGCCCCGGCAAATCCACGGAGCAAATAATTCAGATATTCGAGAACCTTGCCGAAAAAGGTAATAACGTATTGGCCACCCGTGCCGAGCCGCATATTTACCATGCGTTGGCTCAAACAGATAAATTTCCGGATGTTCGCTACGAAGAATTGGCACGGACGATTGTACTTGAGCAGAAAAAACTCCCTCCTTCTAAAAGTATTTTACCGATAGTAACCGCCGGGACATCGGATCTGCCCGTTGCCGCCGAGGCAAAGGTGACCGCTGAGATAATGGGGCAGCGGACAGAATTGATTTGTGATGTTGGTGTGGCCGGCCTGCATAGATTATTTGGGCATCTACCGAAACTGCGGAACGCTAATGTTATTATTGTTGTCGCGGGAATGGAGGGGGCCCTGGCGAGCGTTATCGGTGGTATGGTTAGTTGTCCGGTCATTGCGGTCCCCACCAGTGTCGGTTATGGTGCCAACTTCGGCGGACTTTCGGCTCTTTTGACGATGCTCAATAGCTGCGCTTCCGGCGTCACAGTTGTCAATATCGACAATGGCTTCTCCGCCGCCATTACCGCCACCTTGATAAACAGAAAAATTGAAGCGAAAGATAGTAATGGAGATAATTGATACGATTCCAAAATTGAAGCCGAGGGCGGTTGACGCTCACAAGGGCGATTTCGGCAAGGTCTGTATCATTGCCGGCAGTATCGGTATGAGTGGAGCGGCGGCCCTTGCCGGTCGAAGCGCCCTGCGAGCAGGGGCCGGGCTTGTGCGGGTGGCGACACCGAAAAGCGTTCTGCCGATAGTTGCTTCGATAGAGCCTTCGTTTACGACTATCCCGCTGCCGGAAGACAGCCTCGGGCGAATATCGGCAAAGGCGATAGATATTATTCTGGAAGCCGTCGCTCAAAACGATGCCCTTGCGTTCGGTCCGGGCGTCGGTACCGGTGGGGGACTTCGCTCTGTTCTGGAGACACTCCTCAAACAGGAAGGCTTAAAGCTCGTAGTAGATGCCGATGGCCTGAATAACCTGGCAGGCATAAGAGATTGGCCGGGCATATTAAAAGCGAAAATGATTGTGACACCGCATCCGGGTGAGATGAAAAAGCTCTGGTCGGGACTTTTCCGAGAGCCTCTGCCTGACCAGAGGCAGCAACAGGCGATGCAATTGGCACAACATACGGGCACAGTCGTTGCGCTTAAAGGAGCGGGAACGATTGTCACCGACGGTGAAAAGGTCTATATAAACAAGACGGGCAATCCCGGTATGGCGACCGCCGGTTCAGGGGACGTTCTGACCGGCGTGATAACGGCGCTGCTCGGCCAGAGATTGAGTGATTTCGATGCCGCGGTTTTGGGAGTTTATGTCCACGGTCTGGCCGGTGACATAGCGGCAGATAAACTGGGACAGGTGGGAATGATAACAACGGATATCGTAGATTCCCTGCCGGAAGCATTTAAGAAAATGTAAAATATTATTTGGAAGGTAGTAAAGAGAATGTCGCAGGAAATCAAAGAATTCTTCGAGAAGTTCTAAAAAGACACGGCGAAAATGAAGGAACAAACGCCGGATATGATAAATGGGTTCGGCGGATTGTCCTCCAAAGTAATGGGTGAAGGTGTTTTAACCGCCCTGGAGAAAGAATTTATAGCCGTAGGTATTGCCGTTGCGGCAAACTGCTCACACTGCATCAGGTTGCACGTGAAAAAATGTTTTGAAGCAGGTGCGACAAAAGAGAAGATTCTCGAAGCGGCATCTGTGGCGGTGATGATGGGTGGCGGACCGGCCTATACGCATATACCGGTTGTCATCGATACACTTGAAACGCTGACCGCGGAGTAATTGCAGGCCTTGAGCAATTGTGGTCGGATCGAAAAGTAATATCCCCTAACATTGATATTTTATTGCAGAAGGGAATAAACAAAATATAATAATGGTTGATCTTATTTATCTAAGGTTATAAGACGAGTCAGGAGTACATGCTAAAACAGTGAAAGGATTTGTTATGGAATTTAACATTCTGGACATTGCGGTATTTTTAGGTTTCATAATCGCAGTGATCACAATCGGTCTTTGGAAGAGTCGGCACGAGAAAACCAGTGAAGACTACTTCCTGGCGGGTCGGGGTCTGAAATGGTGGTTGATAGGATTTTCACTGATTGCCGCTAACATCTCATCGGAGCAGTTGGTAGGAATGAGCGGAAATGCCGCCAGTCACGTCGGTTTGGCCATTGCCAGCTATGAGTGGATGGCGGCGATTACACTTGTGGTTGTGGCGTTCGCTTTTCTGCCTTACTTTTTACGGGCAGGTATTTATACAATGCCTGAGTTTTTAGAAGTGCGCTACAATTCTACGGCACGGACAATCATGGCTGTGGCGACACTCTTCATCTACATGATTCTGTTAGGTTCAGTGACGTATGCCGGTGCCTTGACGATTAACACAATGGCGGGTAAGATGGGGTATAACGTCACGATACTGAAGGCGGCGCTGGTAATTGGCTTCATTGCGATGGTCTATGTGACAGCCGGGGGTCTGAAGGCATGTGCCTGGGCGGATTTGATCCAGGGAAGCGCGCTTATCCTTGGTGGGGCGGTTGTGATGCTCTATGCATTCAAGAAGCTCGGTGCCACGACTGATGAGCTTGCCTTTGTGGAAAATGTTAAAACAGGCGCCGTTGGTTTGAAGAGCTTTGCTCAGGATACCGGGGCGATAGACCGTTTCTGGGAGCTGAACAAAGTACGAATGAATATGTTCCTGCCGAAGGATGACAAGGTGTTGCCGTGGACGGCACTTCTTCTTGGCTTGTGGATACCTAATTTCTACTACTGGGGTCTGAACCAGTATATCACACAGCGCACGCTTGCGTCGGAGTCTCTGGCTGAGGGTCAGAAGGGTATCGTGTTCTCAGCATTTATGAAACTGCTGATTCCGTTTGTTGTAGTGATTCCCGGTATCATAGCCTTCAACCTGTATTCAAAGGACATGCAGAATCAATCGGTTGGTGACAACGCCCCGGTGATTGCAAAATACATGATGGCTAATAATAATACAAAATTGGTAGAGGTCATCAAGGCGCCGAGCGAAGAAGCCATCGCGAACTGGCCTCGAGGCAGGTTCATGATTGCGGTCTATCCGGATGAAGCTGCTTTGAGAGCCGTTAAGACGCAGAATCCGTTTGTTCTTCCTCTAACGCAACAGAAGCTTGATGAGCTAAAAGTGACGCAATATTCTGTATTTGAATCGGATGACAAGTCATGGAAAGCGGCGTTCCCCGAGTTGGCGGTGGAGCTGGAGGCATACAACAACTTTGTGATGGATGCTGCTAAGGCGGCAGGGGTAAATGTCACAAGCGAGAAGTTCATCGCTTATAAATATGACACGGCTCTGGGACAACTACTAAGTAGCGTTCTACCTCAAAAGACAGGTTTGGTAGGTTTCGTTTTGGCGGCTCTGTTGGGGGCGATCGTCAGCTCACTTGCAGCGATGTTAAACGCAGCATCCACGATTTTTACAATGGATATTTTCAAGAGATACATTAGACCGGCAGCGGGTCAGAAGACAGTGGTTCTTCTCGGACGGATATGCGTTGTTGTGTTCTCGGTTATTGCCGTAATGCTGGCTCCGCAATTGGGCGATCCGAAGATCAGGAATAGTATCTTCACTGTAATTCAGGAAAGCCAGGGGCTTATTTCGCCTGGTATTCTGGCGGTGTTTGTATTTGGTTTGATTGTGCGGAAGGCGCCACCAATAGCCGGTGTGGTTGGGCTGCTGACCAATATAGTCTCATATGGCGGAATGTTTTTGATGGGACGATACAAAATCGGCCCGGAGATCCAGTTTCTCAATCGGATGGCGATTTGTTTCGGCTTGTGCATTTTGGTCATGGCAATTATCAGTATAGTTAAACCCATGGCTCAGCCAATTGTGTTTAAACAGCAATCCAAGCTGAATCTAAGCTCTTCCAGGGGTGCTTTGATAGCCGGAGTTGTTGTCGTGATAATCACACTGTCTCTGTATTATTTATTCAGTCCGATTGGATTACTGAAATAGTATTGTTTTTCGGTGTGCGTTGCACACCCTTCCTGATAAAAACGAACTTTTATGCTATAGAGTTATAAGATGGATTTAACGAAAGAAGGACAGGCGGCTTTGGAGAAAATCCGAAAGTTCGCAAAAGATAACCGAATCGATATCAAAGGTGGCAAAATCCGGCGGACTTCATCACGATTTTGCCTTGGCGTCGAGCACGGAGATTATAACGGAACCGAGCTTTTCGGTGTCGGAACGGACAGGTTTATCTGGATGGCGTATAAGCCCAATGGAACGGATAAGGTAAGGCTATTCAGCGGGAATTTCCCCGATGACGGCGTCATCGAATTTACACTCGGAGATGTCCCTGAGCCGAAGTCCGAAGAGACATCGCATACGTGGGGACGTTTTCCATACGGCGTTGATTACATCCTCAAACGTGGAGGGCACAAACTCTCGCAGGGGATCGATGGTGTCATCTACGGTAACATCCCCGGTGGGGGAATGAGCCGCTCAGCCTCTTTGAGTCTGAATCTGATTCTCTCGCTGTTCGATGTCAACAATATCGAACTGGAAGATAAAATGGACATAGTCGATCTGGCTCAGGCAGTCGAAAATGATTACATCGGCTCACCATGCGGCAAGCTCGACCAGATTATGATACTGTTCGCCTGCGAGGGAATGGGGACATATTACAATCCGGCAAAGAGATCTGTAGATTATGTTCCACTTGGCAAAGGAGCCGAAGATTTTCGAATCGTCGTTATGGATACGGGTACTGAAAGACCGGGTCTGGAGAAATCGACGTACAAAATTCGCCGCGGCGAATGTGAAGAGTTGGTATCGATCCTGCAAAAAGCCGGCTATGACATTTCCTGCCTGGCTGATATCAGAGAGCAAGAAGTATATCAAAAGATCACAGGGCAATTCGGTGGAAGTTATCCGGATTTGTGTGATCGATTGAAATATATTTTCGGCGCCCAAAAGCGGTTCTATGAAATGCTCGATGCGTGGAAATCCGGCGACATTGTGACAGTTGGAAGGATATTTAGACGGGACGGCATCGGACTTCGGGATGATTATAAAATTTCCGGCCCGGAGTTGGAAACGATGTGCGATATTGTCAGGACGATACCGGGTGTTCTGGGCGAACGGATGTTGGGTGGCGGTGATAAAGGAGCCTCTGGTGCTCTGGTACGACCGGACAGCGTAAATGCGGTCAGAAGGGCTGTCGAAGCGGGCTATCCTCGAAGCCGGCCTGACTTTGCCGATAAATATGCCGTACATGTCTGCAAGGTAGTAGATGGTGTAAAGGTTTTCGAAGGTCTTATATAACAGGGACTGTAGGCGGTTATGTCGGAAAAAACCAAATCAGCCAGGGGTGTTTTCAAGGTTGTTGTGTCATCCAATAAACAGATTGGACCGCGGTTCCATAAGCTCAACCTTGTGTTTTCGGGAGATGGGGCAAAGGAATTTTCCGATTTCAAGCCGGGACAATTTGCCGAATTTGATATTTCAGGCGTCGCCTTGCCGGCACAGGAAAAAATACCGCCTGATCTGTATGATGTATCCGGTCGCAATGTACTTCTTCGCAGACCGTTTAGTTTCACCGATGTCACTATTCAGGGCAATAAGACTATTGCCGATTTGCTTTATTGTGTGGTCGGTCCCGCATCTTTACGGATGACGACTTTATCGCCCGGTGATTCGCTCAGTGTCATCGGACCTCTTGGAAACGGTTTCAGAGTTCCGAACGGTAAAAAAAATGCACTTTTAGTCGCCGGTGGAATGGGGACTCCGCCTTTACAGCACCTGGCGAAAATCCTTTCGTCCAATCATGCCGATATCGAGGTCACCGCCTTTGCCGGGGCAAAAACCGTAAAGGCGTTACCCTTCGAAGGAAGGTTGGACGAAATATCGCAGCAATTGGGATTTTCTTTGCCGGAATTTGCAAAGTACGGTATTGAATCGATAATTGCTACGGACGACGGTTCGGCCGGATATAAAGGTTTTATTACCGATTGCTTTACAGAATGGCTTGAAAAATCTGATATGGCTTGTGAAGATATGATTATTTACAGTTGCGGGCCTGAAGTTATGCTGGCCAGAGTATCTGAAATTGCAAGAGACTGGAAGATCGATTGTCAGGTAAGTATGGAACGGCGAATGGCCTGTGGAATCGGCTTGTGCCAGAGCTGCGCAATCGAATGCCGAGTGAACGGATCGAGCGGGACTGTTTATAAAATGTGCTGTGAAGACGGCCCGGTATTTAACAGCAGAGAAGTAGTCTTCTGATAAAACCAAACTCGATTTGAATTTGAGTAAATAATTAGCTTTCAAAACCTGCCTGCTTCACCGACACAACTGACGCAAATCCGCAAATCCGGACAAGGAACAAAACGATCGTCGAAATGATTTACTCATTTAAACCTGCATTTTGTTTGAGTTGCTCGATGTCCAGATCGCGGACATAGTTAACCAGGTTTTTCCATATTCTGTGGAATCCGAAACCGCCGTTGGTCATTTCCTCGATGGCCTGGTTCTTGCTCCAGCCCTGAACGGCGATGCGATAAATTGCACACATTGTACCGGTTCGGTCGGAACCGTATTGGCAGTGCACGAAAACGGGAGTGCTGTTGCTGTCGGTGACAATCCGCAGGAAGCGAATTGCATCTTCGGTTTGTGAATACCATGTCGTCATGTTGATATGCTCGTAGGCTAATCCGGTTTCACCAAGCTCGTCACGATCCGAGTGTATGTAGCGCAGATTGACGACTGTTTTAATACCCAGCTCTTTTAATTGCCTCATCCCTTCGTCGGTTGGCTGAGCACCTCGATACAGGTCATCCGAGACCTTATAGAAATTCGGAAGGCCCGGCAGTTCCAGCCGCTGTGCCCAATTTATTTGATTTGTAAGATATGTATTCGAATCTCTTTGCCCGCCCGGGCCGGACTGGTCCGTTTGATGTCTATTACAATCCAGGTGTATGACAGTACAAATCAATAAAGTGCAAACCGGAAATATTGCTATGCGGCGATATATTGTCTTTGATAAGCTGTCGTGGTTTTGTTCGTTTGTCTTTCGAGAATTTTTCATGCTCGGATTTAGTAAAGAACCACCAGTTTTATCTGGTGGTTCTTTACTTTGTTTTTATGGATTTGGTTAGTAATATAATTTGTTTGCAGATGCTTTTACAGACATGCGGGAGCGAGAATCTTATTGGAATTATTTCGGGTAGCTTGAAATCCGAGCACACCTGTTTGGGGAAACGATCGCCGCCGATTTGAATTTCAGCCGGGTCCGAACAGCCGAATTTCAATTGTCTTGCTGTCTTGATAATCGGCAGATTTTCCGGTTCGATTCCGACCAGACCGGCACAGATTGTCTCACAGGCGATTGGGTCGGTTCCTCCGATGAGCCAGCCTAAAGGCCTTGCTCTGCCGTTGATTGGCCCGGGACCGTCCATAACAATAACAGCGTCGATGATTGTAAGGGCTGGATTGATGAACTTATATATCTCGATGAGCAGTTTGCAAAAATCATCTGCTTTTTTTCCTTTTCTAAAATGCCATAGGGCCTTATACTTACCGCTGACACAGCCGAACATGTTTTTAACAGCAAATGTGGCGATCAGTTGCTGATGAGATTTGAACTTGGGCAGATTTATTATCACATCGGCATCGAGAGCTATCGAACTGATTCCTATACTTATATTGTCGGCTCCGATTCTGCATTTTTTCGGTTTATCGAGCTGCTTTACCGGCACGGATAACTTTCTGAGCGGCTCTTCCAGTTTTAATGCTCTGATACAGGTCTGTACGTTAGTCCACGCCGGCGAATCGGCGATAAAAGGCTTTGCACCGAAATCTTTTAACAGTCGGGCCGTTTCGATGATTACCGCCGGATCGGTCTGGGCGGCGTGATGGCGCGACTTCGGAGCTATGAAATTCGGTTTTAGCAGAACCGAGTCGCCGGGACGAACAAATTTCTCAGGCCCGCCCTGAAGCATGAATTGTTTTTCTATAGCCTCGGTGATTTTGGGGCTGCTGTAATCGTCACATTGAGTCATTGTCACTGTTGGATTGGACATACGGCGGTCAATTATTTATTCCGGTACATGTGAGCATATATACTTTAACAGCGGGTTTTTGTTCAGGGGGATTACGTTTATTCTCATCGTTAAAAAACAGACTGCCCTTCGGATTATTAAAGAACAAGCTGCATAAAGATGATGAGTCATCGGTATATTTTTCCGGAGCTAAAATGAAAAAATCACCAGGGCTCATGTTCAAACCGAAAGCGGCGGCGGTAAAAGGGAATTCCCGCAGTTTTATACGGGCATCCAGTTGCGGAATGGTGCTGTTGGTCGGCGCCAGGAAGACCGGATAAACTGTAATATTTGAAATGTTTGTCGGCGCCGGTGCACTTGCTGCTTTTATTCGCATCGAAAGCATACCGGGTTCGACACGGGCTCCTTCCTTTGAGTTACGGCTTGAAATGAAAAATATGGTCAGCGGATAATTAAATCCGGCTATAGTAACATCCTCGAACTGTCCATCGGGCAGCAATAGTGATATTCTTGACCTTCTTTCGCCACCCGCGGCAATAAGCAAATCGGCGATGGTATTCCATTCCTGGAGTTGACCGAAATAAGCTGAGAATGAATTGGCGCTGAATGCAAGCCGACTGTTGTATCGCAGCGGCCTGGTATCCAGTTCTCTTCGGATGTCATCGAGTTTGTTAATGTTATCGATCGGTATTTCGTAAATATGCAGGTCAAAATTTATTGTCTGTAAATGTTTTTCCTGTGAATTACTGTCGTTATAGCTGGGGGACAGATCTTTGATCTTTATATCATCCCATGGAGTATCTTCTTCCGGAGCGGGGCAACCGGTCAGCCAGAAGCTCAGGCAAATAAAGACCGCGATTTGAACGGCACGAGTCATAAAAAAAACAATTAACAGTTATCCCGGCGATTGTCAACAGATTTGATGCCCTGTATTTTAAGGTTTACAAAGATTAAAATGCACAAATAGATCATCGAGAATATGCCAATTTTCTTGACCTGTTTTAATATTATGTTTTAATAATGCAGAAAATTAATTGAACTCAGAAAGGAAAAAAGGAATATGAAGATCAGTAAACGAGCTCAAAGTGTGCCGGCATCAGCGACGATAGCTGTAACATCGCGAGCGCAGGAACTAAAAGCCCAGGGTGTGGATGTCGTCGGTTTCGGTGCAGGAGCTCCGGATTTTGATACGCCGGAATATATTAAAGATGCCGCTATTGAAGCACTCAAGGCGGGCAAAACAAAATATACGTCTGCAGCCGGTATAGTCGAATTGAGAGCTGCTATTGCCGATAAACTGCGGAAGGAAAACGGCCTTGAGTACAGTCCCGACCAGATTATTGTCAATATCGGCGGCAAACACTCGATCTACGAAGCTATGCAGGCGGTGCTTGATCCGGGAGATGAGGTTATTCTGCCCACGCCTTACTGGGTAACATATCCTGAGACGATAAAGCTTGCCGGTGCTAAAGCAAAAATTATTCAGACCGACAAAAGTACCGGTTATAAAATGACACCCACACAATTGCGAAACGCCATCACGGAAAAAACTGCAATGCTGGTGATAAATTCACCGAACAATCCGGGTGGTTTTACTTATACATCTGATGAGCAAAAGGCGCTTGCAAAGGTTCTCGAAGGAACCGATGTTTGTGTTATTTCGGATGAGATATATGAAAAGCTGATTTTTGGCAAGACCGAGTTTGTGAGTTTTGCCTCCCTTAGCGAAGATGCATATAACAGAACTCTTACAATGAACGGCTTTAGTAAGACATTTTCCATGACCGGTTGGCGTCTTGGTTATACAGCCGGGCCGCTTAATGTCATAAAGGCAATGGGACGTCTTCAGTCACATATGACCTCTAATTGTGTAACCTTTTGTCAGTATGCGGCGATCACAGCATTGGGTGCACCGGCCCATGAAGCCATAGAAAAAATGAGGCAGCAATTCGAGCGCAGAGGAAAGTACATGGCGCAGCGGCTAAATAGCATAGAAGGCGTAGAATGTTCCGAACCGACCGGTGCATTTTACTGTTTCCCTGATGTTTCGAGCCATTATGGCCGAAATATTAATGGTGCAAAGATTACCGGAAGTATGGATTTTGCACAGGCACTTTTGGAACAGGCAAATGTTGCTGTGGTTCCTGGACTGCCTTTTGGGTGTGATAATAATGTGCGTCTGAGTTTTGCCTGTTCGCTTGAGCAAATTACAAAAGGTTTAGATAGACTGGAAGAATGGCTAAATCAGTAAAGAGCAAAAAACAGAATGTACCATCAAATCAACAGGCGAACGATTCGATAGCTTCTGAACAGCCGATAAAACAAAGCGGAAAGAGCGCCTTGTCCGGCTGGCCTATGATTTTGGGCTGGCTGGCTATGCTAATTTTCACTTTTCATGCCTGCACACATATGGTTGCCGCCGGAGATACATGGGTTGCAATGGCCTGCGGCCGTCACTTTGTTAATCACGGAGTGGACACCGTAGAACCATTCAGCGCAAACTCACATAAAGCCGGACCGACGGAAGAAGAGATTAAAAAATGGCCGGTTTGGGCGCAATGGATAACAAATAAAGTCGGTATTGAAACGGTCGGAAAGTGGCATCCGACCGGATGGATTAATCAGAACTGGTTAGCGCACGAAATCTTTTATAAATTGGTGCCGAAATCCTCCTATGCAGACGGGGTAAGCTTTACATCTAACGCTTTGGTTTATTGGAAATTCGCAATATACATAATAGCTGTAATTTGCATCTATTACACCTCTCGTTTGCTTGGTGCCGATCCGGCCCTATCGGTGGTTTTTGCCTGCTTTGCGTTGTTCATAGGTCGTTCCTTCCTCGACGTTCGCCCAGCCGGTTTTTCGAATATGCTTGTGGCGGTTTTCCTGCTTGTGCTTGCTCTTACAACTTATCGGAATGTATTGTATATATGGTTGGTTATCCCGGTGGCGGTTTTCTGGTGTAACGTTCACGGCGGATATATTTACATTTTTATTATGCTTATTCCCTTCATTGGGCTGCACCTTTTGGCAAATCTCAATAAAAAGTGGACGGCCATTTTATATAATGTTGCCGCATGGCCGTTTTTAATTGTTATTTTCACGAAGGCAGGTCTGACGGTTTCAACACTTCTGTTTGCTGTCTTACTGGTAGTTTTCGATATTGTTCTTATTTTCTATAAAAAGAATCTTATTACAATCGGATGGAAAGGCTTATATCATACTATTGCGGCGTCACTCATAGCTTTTATTGCGGTGATTGTTTTCAATCCTTTTCATTTAACAAATCTGACACATACATTTGTTATCAGTGTCAGCAAACACGCTGCAAGGTGGCGTGAGATTCACGAATGGCAGGCGGCGTTCGATTGGAGCAATCCCGTCGGTACCGCGGTGCCTTTTCTGGTTATGTTTATTATTGCATGGGTGGTTCTTATAGCATGGACTGTCGAACTGATTAGAACCTCCCACAAGGGCAGCCAGCATCCTAAACGAAAAGTTAAAAGTTCTCAGAGGTATCAATGGTCTAAAATTGACTTACCGCTGATGCTTATCGCCGCCCTTACGATATATATGGCCATTCGTTCTCGCAGGTTCATACCGATCGCCGCCGTAGCGGGCTGTCCGGTTATAGCATTGTTGATAGACCAGTTGGTTCGTGCAATTTCGGCGGAATGGAATTTGCGTACAAGAAATGACATGAGAGTACCTGCGATGTCGCGTTATCTTCAGATATCTTTTACAGTAGCCGGTGCTGTAGCGGTCGTATTTTTCGGTACATGGTGGGGATTGAAATTCAGACATATATATCTCAATCCGTGGCTAAATGATCCGAAATATAGCTCGGTTTTCATGCGGATGACCGCCTCGGACGCCAAACCGTTTTATGCGATGAAGTTCATCAGGGACAACAAATTATCGGGAAAAATGCTGAATTACTGGACCGAGGGGGGATTTATTGCCTGGGGTCAGGATCCGGACCCGAATACAGGCCGAACGCCACTGCGGTTATTCATGGATGGCAGAGCACAGGCCGCCTATAACCGCAAGGCCTTTGATCTGTGGTCTTACTTTATGTCGGGGGGGCCGATTACATACCAGGTGCTCCAACGCACGCATACCAGAGGAGGAGAACCGACCGCCGCCGATTATAGAGAGATTGGCCGGTGGATGGATCAGCAGTTGAGAAGCGAGGATGTCTGGTTGGTCATGATGCCGTCGGCGGTATATAACGATCCTGATAAAAACAATTACTATCATGCAATAAGGGGATTAGAGTACGATCCGAACTGGCCTGTAGTTTTCATGAACAACAAGCAGAAAATATATGTCAACGTTACGACACCTCGCGGCAAGGAGCTTTTCGAGGGTATATTTACCGGCAAGACAATCTATCCGGATGAATTCCATAAGAATTTGATTCGCGCCCATTCATGGTTGATGTATTACCGAACGGTTGAGCAGAAAAGAGAAGGGCTGAAATTTGCTATCGATGCCTGTAATGCGAAACCATCACAAGCTCCTATGCTGGAAATAATACTTCTTGCATCGAATTTTGCCGAATTATGGCCTGACATTATCGAATATTGTGACGAATATATTCGCATGTATAACGAAAATAAGGATAGCTGGTCGAAAGAGGATGGATTCCGCCAAAAAATTGAAGCAGCACGGTTGGCAAGTTTCCATTTGGAGCAAGTTGCCCGATCACGGGGTGATATGGAGCAGGCGAAGATTCACGCCGCTCAATATTACGACTGTGTAAATCAACTGGTTAGTATAACTCGGGGAATGAAGTGGTGATCTGTGGTAATTGAATCTCATAACCAGGGATCTATGACTAATAATACATCCCACGGACCGAATGATGAGCATCAGGCAAGTAATTCCAGTGCAGACCAGCATGGTAATACCTCGACAGATATCAGTGTTTTTTTCCCGTGTTATAATGAACAGGAAAATGTAGGCAGAATAGTTGAGAATGCAATTTCCGTTTTCGAAAAACTTAACATCGATTTCGAAGTTATTATCATCGATGACGGCAGTTCCGACGACACCGGCCGAATTGCTGACGATATTGCCGGCAGAGACGGCAGGGTAAAAGTAGTGCACCACGAAGGAAATCTCGGTTATGGTGCTGCATTGCAGTCCGGTTTTCGGACGGCGGCAAAGGAGCTTGTATTTTATACCGACGGTGACGGTCAGTTTGATATCAATGAGATGCCTCCGCTATTGCCGTTGATGGAACAATACGATATTGTTAGCTGCTATCGTCTGAATCGCCGGGATCCTTTGGTTCGCAAAATCAACGGCTGGTGCTGGACGAAATTGGTTTGTCTGTTGTTCGGTCTGAAAATACGCGATATCGACTGTGCTTTCAAGTTATACAAAAGAAAGATTTTCGATGATATGATACTATCAAGCAGGGGGGCTTTAATCGATACGGAAATCCTGGTTCGGGCCGCCCGAAAGAATTATCGAATTACGCAAAAGGGAGTCAATCATTATCCCCGCACGGCCGGTTCACAAACCGGTGCTAATATTCGTGTGGTTCTTCGTGCATTTAAAGAGCTTTTTATATTGTATGGACGAATCCGAAGAGGGAAATGAAAGCTCAGTTAAGGTAAAGTAAAGTCCTATATAGTTTATGTGTAAGGACAAATTCAACTTGTTCATTTACGGTTCTCTGCGTGATCAGAGAATTTTCCAGTCTGTCAGCGGCCTGAGTTTTACAAAAAAAGAAAGCAAGATTGACGACAATACACTTTTTGCCGAGTCCGCATTACTGCCGGGTTATCGTAAAGTTAGTCCGGACAATGTGTATTTCTATGCAATCGCTTCACCATCTTCAAATATTGAAGGACTGGTAATTTACAACGTTCCCGCCGGTGCAATGGCCGAGATTGACAGGTATGAAGGCAAACGTTACGAAAGAGAGACAGTAAAAGTAAATACGGCCGGGGGAACGGTTCAATCGCAGGCATATCTTGCCTCTCACGATTCGATGGAAAAACATTTCGGTGACAGGTTCCATGTTAATCTGATACACGAGCTCTGGCTTCGAAAACGCATCGAGAAATTTCTCAAAAGGCATATTCGTCCCGGCGAACGAACGGTTGACGCCGAATCGGAACGCCGGGCAGATCGAGAGCTTCTTGCAACTACCGAGCGTGACCTGGTTATGAGCCATTATGGCACCGATGCGATGAGCGATTACTATATTGAACGAGAACTCGATCGGCCAAGGCCCACTATAAGGCACTTATATAAGGACGAAAAGGTACGGCCTTTTATTGAAAAATATCTGGCCCTGGTTATGAAACAGGTTCTTCTTAACCAGCTTGAAGAACAAATACAGTCTGAATATCGCTTTGAGCTCGAACATACCCGTACTTCGGAAAGATACTTTAAGCGGTCGATAAGTTTGCTTATCGCACTTCAAATGATAAATACAAACAGTAAGGTTATTGAACTGATTATTGAGAAGTGTCTTCAAACTATGCCTTATGAAAAATACGACCTCATAGACTTTATAAAATACTCGGTTAATGCGGCGAGAAGCATGTTTGAAAGTCGTATCGTACAGGCCAGGCTCGATCAGATTCGTTCAAACCTTCAGCCCGGACTGATTCCTCTTGGTCTTGAAATTGAATTGAGTAACCTCGGACCTGCGGCGGTTGAGCCGCAAAGAAGCGCACAAAATGTATTTGACTCGGCATACGACGGCTTTAAATATTTCAACGATTTTTACCTGGATATTTTATCATGGAAACTCGGCGGGTATATCGACGATCATACCGGCTCGACCGAACGGGAACAAAAATCCGGTTTCTTGGAGCTTGCACCCGGAAGATTGAATATAGCCGGGGAGCTTTCTCGTCCGGCAACTGCAGATCCGTGGTTGCTTAATCAGTTAATCAATGAGATCGTTGATTTCTATGATGTTCGTCCGCACAGTCTTCATCTTTCTTTCCAGCTTCGGAAAAAGCAGATCTACAATCAACAAATTCTTCCTCTGGGTTTTGCCAAGTGTCTGCTTGCTCTCGGCGGTGGTCCGGAACTCAAGGGGGCCGGCAGATTATGGGTTTCAAGGATGGTGCACGATGAGATAACGCAGAAAATTCCCAGGGCCGACAAAACGGTTTCGGGCTCTCAATACAAATACGTTGAAGAGCTCGTTTTTGCCAGAACCAGTAAAAGAAAGTGGTATCTCGGTGGAGATGAGATAGCGGACAAATCTCCCACGCAGGCAACGACATATGTTCAGCAGTACAAGTTTATCCGTCTGGAAAAGAGGGCAAACTACGAACCTTTAATTATGTGCTTAAAGGGATTGCAATTGGCATATAATCCCGGTGACTACCTGACGGCCGAGCAGTTAAGCGGCAAACCGAAACTTCAGGAACAATATGAGCAGTTGAAGCAATGGGCCGCAGGACCTACGGAAATTGGTTATCAGACAATTAACAAGTTTATTAAAACTGTAAAGGAAGGTCTGATGAACGAAGGGCACCATCGACCTGTTCACAAATTGCATTACATCGACTGGATACTCAGCGCCATCGATGTGCAGTTACGCATGTTCAATCAACAGCTCAGGAAAACAGATGACAACAGCGATTGATCTGTTAAAGATACAATATGTGATCAATTCGTCACAATTTATTGACGTATCAAAATAAGACTTTATACACATATTGTGCTTCCAGAGCTTTATCGATTTGTATGCCTGCATCTTTCAAATGCGCTTTGGTGTACTCATCGATATTTTTGTTTGCTCTTATCACATTGTCAATATCATCTTTAATTTGACGCAGTTCCGCTACAACTAAATTGGCAACCGGTTTGTATGCTGTTGTTGACTGGCTTTCTGATTTAGTCAAATCGATTAAAATTTCTATATGATCGCGCTGTAGATTGCGTCGCAGACTGGAAATCATCGGATTACGATTAGTGTACGTTTTTTCAGCGAGTTTTGAAGCTTTATGATTGATTATTGGTTATTGATGAATAATAATTATGCCTAATTGTATTAATAGCAGGGTGAGGGAAAATCGTCCGGAGGTTTATATGATAGTTTTGTTGACGGATTTTGGGCAAAGCGAATACGCAGGTGTAATGAAAGGAGTCATTTATAATATATCCTGCGAAGCTAAAATCGTCGATTTATGCCATAATATCTCGCCGCAAAACATCATCGAGGCATCATGGATACTTAGTAATAATTACAAATATTTTCCGCATGGTTCTATATTCTGCTGTGTTGTCGATCCCGGAGTCGGCACGGAAAGAAAAGCGATAGCTGTAAAGACAGATAAATATTATTTTATCGGGCCGGACAACGGTTTGTTCTGGGAAGCACTACAAGAACAGAAAATCATGGAAGTCAGAATGATTGAAATTTCCGAAAGTACCGGCCGGACCTTTCACGGAAGGGACGTTTTTGCCAAGGCCGCGGCAGATGTCGAGCTGGGTCGTTTTGAAACCGTCGGGATCGAAGTAAAAGAAATTGAGGAACTAAAACTTTTTCGAAGTAAAAATGAGGGAATAATTGTAAGAATCGATACATTCGGAAATATCATTACCAACATCACAAGCCCGCGTAAAGATATGTATGAAGTGGAACTTGGAAGGAAACGTTACGGGATGAATTTTTATCCGAATTATGCTTTAGCAAAGGATAACGAACTGTTCATTATCGAAGGTTCAAACAATACCCTGGAGATTAGCCTCAAAAATGCAAATGCCAACGATACATTGCAGGTAAAAACGGGCCAAAGGATCATAATATTATAAGAAACAGTCGTTGTGTGCATTTAGGGAAATTAAAGTAAAAGATGTAAAATAATTTGAAGAAATAAGCGTCTCGGTGTGTATATTACTATGTATGTAAAGTAAAGGGCCTGCTTTTGGAGCAGAAAAGAGTGCCAAGCATCTGTCAAGATGAACTAATAGCTATGCAGCGATGTCGGCGGGGCTCAAGGAAGGCGTTTGAAGTTTTTGTGAACAGGTATATGAAAGACGCATATTTCATTGCTCTGGGACTTGTAGGTAATCATGACGATGCCCTTGAATTATCACAGGAAGCTTTTATTCGAGCATATCGTAATATAAAACATGTCAAGCCCGACCGAAGATTTTTCCCCTGGTTTTATCAGATATTGAAGAATCTTTGTGTGAGCCATTTGAGAAGAAGAAAATATAGACAAACCAGCTCCCTTAATGCCGAAGGATGCCCGGAAGTGGCGGCGCAGACGGACTGCTTTTCGCCCGAGGCAATAGCCGGGAGAAATGAGATCAAAGATAAAGTCTGGCAGGCGATCGGAAAGCTGGATGAAAAACATCGCGAGGTGATTATATTACGACACTTTCAGAATATGTCATACGATCAAATTGCTGATGCCCTTTTTTGCAATAAAGGCACTGTCACGAGCAGGTTGTACTATGCTCGCAAGAAATTGGAAGAATTGTTGGGCACAGGGAAAGGAGGTATGCCAAATGACATGCCATGACTGGAAAGACATGATGATGGGCTACCTGGACAACGAACTAAACGATGAACAGAGGCGACGATTCGAAGAACACATAAAAAGTTGCTCCGAATGTGCCGGTGAGCTTAAAGAGTTTAAGAAACTCAAAGAGATAACCGACGAGGTGACCCTGGTTGAACCTGAAGACAGAATATGGCAGGAGTACTGGGGCGGCGTTTATAACCGGATTGAGCGTGGTCTGGGCTGGATTTTATTCTCGATAGCCGGTATCGTTCTGGTAATCTACGGCGGTTTCAAGGCAATAGAGGAAATTATTAAAGACCCTAACGTTGAGATGATTTTCAAAGTCGGCCTGCTGATACTTTTAGCAGGTCTGGCGATATTGTTCGTCTCGGTACTTCGGGAGCGGTGTTTTTTCTGGAGAAGAGACAGATATAAGAATGTAAGGAGATAGAGCAATGCTTTTGTCGACGACAGATATAATTTGTAACAAGAAAATTACCAAGCAGCTTGGACTTGTCCGTGGCAATACAATTCGTGCGCGTCACATAGGAAGGGACATCATGGCCGGGCTTCGCAATATTGTCGGAGGTGAGGTGGAGGAGTACACGAAATTGATGGCCGAGTCACGTGAACAGGCGATTGACCGGATGATTGAGGAAGCGCAGAAGATGGGTGCCAACGCCGTTGTGGGAATAAGGTTTTCGACCACGGAGGTTATGGGCAGAGCCGCGGAGATTTTAGTTTACGGAACTGCTGTAGTGGTTGAGTAATTTTATTTTGAAGAATCCGAATGTTCAAGCGTATATTAAAATGATTCAGTCCTGTAACGATTTCTGATAAGATGATTTGAAGGGAAAAGATATGGAACAGCTTAAAGAATTCCTCAGACCGGAGTTGATATGGTTCCTGGTAGGGCTTGTCCTGCTGATTATGGAATTTGCACTGCCGGGATTAATTATCTTTTTCTTCGGTGTCGGTGCATGGATTGTGGCGATAGTGTGCCTTTTGAGTTCTCATGTTTACGGCTCGATAAACGCCCAATTGATTATATTTATTATCAGCTCGGTCCTGTCACTATTGATATTAAGGAAGTGGGTCAAGGGAGTATTTCTGGGACATTCCGGAGCGAAACAGGATTTGACAGAAGACCTAAAAGAATTCGTCGGCGAGCGAGCGATTGTTATAGAAGCTATTACACCAAAGGCCGGCGGGAAGGTGGAATTTCACGGGACAAACTGGGAGGCCAATGCGGATGGAGAAATCGCAGTTGGTGCGGTTGTTGAGATTATAGGCAAGGATAATATTACACTTAAAGTCAAGGCTATATAGGAAAACCAGTTATGGAATTATTATTAATACCAATCATTTTGATAATTGGATTCGGCGGAATGATTTTATGGATATGGACGCTGATTGACTGTATTACCAACGAATCCGACCAGGGCAATGAAAGAATTGTGTGGGTGGTCGTTATCGCCGTAGCACAACTTATTGGGGCGCTGATTTATCTTATTGTCAGAAGGCCGAAGCGAATAGCGACACTTGGACATTAGAGAACAAAAATATAGAGGGACGAAATAAAAACTCTTTTAAGGAAAGGGGAAAACCATGGGCGATTATATATTAACAATCATTCTTGTTGGAATATTGCTGTTTGCACTCGTTGCTTTTTTCAAGACGATACGGATTGTGCCTCAAAAGCAGGCGTTTATTGTTGAGCGTCTCGGCAAGTATTCAAAGACACTGGAGGCTGGATTTCACATTCTTGTTCCTTTTATTGACAAGGTAGCATACAGGCACACCCTGAAAGAGCAGGCGGTGGACGTTCCGCCCCAGGCATGTATTACCAGGGACAATATTGCAGTGGAGGTCGATGGTATCCTGTATATGCAGGTTGTTGATCCCAAAAAAGCCTCTTACGGCATAAATAATTATCTTTTCGCATCGTCACAGTTAGCTCAGACGACCATGCGTAGCGTCATGGGCAAACTCGAACTGGATAAGACTTTTGAGGAAAGGGAGACTATTAACAGCGTGATCGTTGATGCCGTGGATAAGGCATCTGACCCGTGGGGGGTCAAGGTGACAAGATATGAGGTAAAGAATATTTTACCGCCTCAAAGCATTAAGGATGCTATGGAAAAGCAGATGCGCGCCGAGCGCGAAAAAAGAGCGAGTATTGCCGAATCCGAAGGTGACAGGCAGGCGAAGATAAACCGGGCAGAAGGTGACAGGCAGGAGATGATTGCCCGCTCGGAGGGTGAAAAGCAAAGACGTATCAACGAAGCCGAGGGACGGGCGGTTGAGATTCAAAGAGTTGCCGAAGCGACCGCACTCGGAATCAAGGAAATTGCAAAAGCTATAAACGAAGAAGGCGGTATTAACGCTGTGAACCTTCGAATCGCAGAGCAATACTTGAATGAGTTCGGCAATCTCGCAAAGACAAACAACTCGATTATAATACCCACAGATCTCGCTGATATAGCCGGCGTTATCAAGGCGGCAACGAGCGTGATTAAGGACCAGAATCCGACGAAGGCCGGCGAAGCGGCATAGAACTAAAAAGCATTTGTTTCGTACAATAAAGAGTGATGATGTCACCACTGCACCTGTGAAAACAGGTTCGGAAATGACAAAGTGTAAAATTTTCTTTTTGAATGAAACTACATATCTGTAAGATCTGGATTTCGGAGTAATAGTAATGGCTTTGTTTAAAAGGGCGGGTGTTAATCGAGGGCTGTTTTTAATTTTGCTTGTTGCCAGTATTCTCGCAAACATTTCTGTCATACCCTATGCTTTATCTCTGGTTCTTATGCGTACAACAGAATTGCCGGTTCCTTTGCCGGTAGCTGTATTGATTCAGCTATTCCAAGCCACGGCTTTTTTCTCAGTAGCGATTTTTGCCGGCCTGTTTCTTGGAAAGAAAGTCGGTCTGGGGGCGCCTGTTCTCGAAAGTTGGTTGAGAGCAGAGTCTATTAAAGAAAAATTGATGTCTATTTTGAAGCTTTCCATATTCCTTGGTGTATTGGTTGGGATATCCATCTTTTTTTTAGATAGAATTGCATTTGCATTTTTTATCGAGCCGATAACCGCATCGCAGGCGGGGCCGCCATTATGGCAGAGATTTCTGGTATCATTTTATGGCGGGATCAATGAAGAAATCGGTATGAGGCTTTTTTTGATGACTTTGATTGTCTGGATATCGTCAAAGATTCGAAGGACGCAAGCCGGCTTGCCGACAAGCCTTGGTGTTTGGATCGCAATAATTCTGATTAGTGTTATTTTTGGGCTTGGCCATCTACCAATGACGGCGAAATTTCAGCAGATTACTTCTCTTGTCGTTTTTCGTGCTGTTCTTTTAAATGGCATCGCCGGTGTTGTTTTTGGTTGGCTATATTGGAAAAAAGGACTGGAATCGGCTATGATTTCACATTTTTCAACGGACATTATTCTGCATGTGATTTTACCATTATTTTGTTAATTGTGTTGGTTCCTTTCAGTTTCGATATCCTGATATTTCTGTAATATGGCATTGCAAAAAAGATAAAATATTTTTAATTTGAAGGATTTTCATTGTGTAGTTGATGCCATGGTATATATAATTTTCAAACCAAACGGCTGGAAAGGATTTGTAAATACATTATGGTAATGGAGATATAAATGAGCGTTCTTGTTCCTACTAAAGTGTTTCTAACCAAAGGTCTTGGTCGGCACAAGTACCAGTTAAAGTCCTTTGAAGAAGCGTTGAGAACGGCAGGTGTAGCACAACAGAATTTGGTGCAGGTCTCGTCAATTGTGCCGCCAAAGTGTAAGATGATCAGCAGAGATAATGGGCTTAAAAAATTAAAGCCCGGCGAGATATGCTATTGTGTTTTAGCCCGCTCCGACACCGATGAGCACGGCAGGATAGTGGCGTCCGGTATAGGAGTTGCTGTTCCGAGAGAACGCAGCCAGTGGGGATACCTCAGCGAGGTGCACGGCTATGGAATGAATCAACAAACGGCGGCAGATATGGCTGAAGATTTGGCGGCCGGTATGCTGGGAACAACCTTGGGACTCGAGGTTGATCCAAACAAGGCCTGGTCAGAAAAGGAACAGGTTTACAAGTCGAGCGGTCTTATCATTAGAACGACTAATATAACTCAGACGGCGAGAGGCCAGCAGGATCTGTGGACTACTACGGTTGCACTTGCAGTATTTCTATTCGATTAGTAATGTAAATTAAGATTCACTTTCTCAATCTATTAATAGGCACCTGATATGGCACGGAAAGCGAATTTTGGGGATTTGCCGGAGGAATATTCTACCCTGGAACAGGCGGAGATTGTGATATTACCCGTTCCATATGACCGTACAAGCACATGGATTAAAGGTGCGGAAAATGGTCCGGAGGCGATGATTGAATCTTCCGCCCATATGGAGATCTATGACATCGAGACGGATTCGGAAGTTTATCGGAGGGGAATATATACCGCAGAACCGGTCGATGAACAGGTACTTCCTGAAAATATGGTTCAGGCGGTAAGAGAAAATGTTAAACACTATATTGACAATGGCAAGTTTATAGTGGTTGTCGGTGGGGAGCATTCGGTAAGTATTGGTTCGGTCATGGCGCATGTCGAAAAAAATACTGATATAACTGTTTTGCAACTTGATGCCCATTCCGACCTGAGGGATGAGTACAAAGGCTCCGGATATAATCATGCATGTGTTATGGCAAGGATTGCCGAGCTATGTCCGGTTGTTCAAGTCGGCATAAGAAGTATGGATATTTCGGAGAAGGTGGCTCTTGATAAGAGTCGAATATTTTTTGCAGAAGATATCCGCCGAGACAAAGGATGGATAGAGAAGGTAATATCCGGACTATCCGAGAAGGTATATATCACGATAGATCTTGATGTTTTTGACCCGTCTATAATGCCCTCAACGGGGACTCCGGAACCCGGTGGATTATTATGGTATGATGTATTGGAATTGTTAAAAACGGTTTTTAACGATAAAGAAGTAGTGGGTTTTGATGTTGTTGAGTTATGCCCTAACGATGATAACAAAGCACCGGATTTCCTTGCTGCAAAACTTATTTATAAACTATTGAGCTACAAATTCAAAGATTAAGATGGAAAAGAAAGATTTACTAAAAGAACCGGTAAAACATATAGATATTAAATCGTTTGATTCCAGCGACATAATCGAAGCTATGAAGGATATGTCCTTCACTGCGAGGGATACGGCGAAAGCCGCCGAGATTTTAAATGTGATGATAAACGATTAAGATTGCACGATCATTCTGTGTATTACCTTTGATAGTTAGTTATGTATATCACAAGCATAACTGGAATACGCGGAGAAGACGAGAATTTACGAAAATTTTCGAATAATCATTTTCAGACCAAAAGGAAAGGAGTATGAAGATGACCAGAGGTATAACATCGCTGTTATTTTTGTCTGTTTTTGTTTGTTCGGTAATACTCATGGGTTGTAAAGAGAAGGAGGACAATAAAGAAGCAGCGGTGGCGGTATTGTTAGTGCCCAAACTTGAAAAGGAATTAGCAAGAGCAAAAAGTAACCTGAACTTATTAAGCGATGAGTTGCAGGCTGTTAAGCAAATGCGAGACCAGCTTGAGCAGCAGGTCAGAAATTTGACGGCCGCCCATGACAATGCGGTCAAACAATCCGAAACGACAGGCCAAAATGTAAACGACCTGAATACCAAGATAAATGAGCAAAGTGAAAGAATCAGCTATCTTGAAAGTGAAATTAACCAACTAAACTCGGTTGTCGAGGAGCAGCGGGCGACTATTGCCGAGCAGCAGGGAACAATTGCTGAATTGGTGAGTATAATTGAACAACAACCCGCTCCGGAAGAGGAACAATCCATTCCTGAAGAGCAGCAGGAGATTGTTGAATAACAGGATGGGGATTACAGTGTTGAGTATTTTTCTTATGTTCGTTTTTGGTATTGCTTTGGTATTGTATGTAAATGAATTAATACAGCAGGCAGAACTACAGTATATTAATTATATTTGAAAAGACCTATAAGAGTTAAAAAGTAATGGTTGGCATTGCATCACGACCTGATACTCAGAAGAAGCTGGAGATACTCAGTGCGGATGCACAATATGATCTTGCCTGTGCCTGCAGCACAAATAAAGATGAACACCGACGTCGAAACAAAGACGGAAAGTGGATATATCCGGTAACACTTCCAAATGGCGGTAGAAGCACACTTTTTAAGACATTAATGTCGAACACTTGCAGCAATGATTGCAGGTACTGTCCTCTCAGGGAACAAATGGATATTCGCCGTTGTAGTCTTATGCCCGAAGAGACTGCAAAAGTTTTTCTGGATTATTACAATCGACGAAAAGTCTTCGGATTATTTCTTAGTTCGGGTGTCTTGGGTTCACCGGATGTCACGATGGACAGGCTCAATGGTGTGGCGAGAATATTACGACAAAAATATAGTTTTAATGGATATATTCATCTGAAGATTATACCCGGCGCAAGTGATGCAGCGATAGAAGACGCTTTGTCGCTGGCCAGCGCTGTGTCGCTTAATATTGAAACTCCCGGTAAAAAGAACCTCGAAAAACTCTCGAAGAAGAAACGGTATATTGAAGATATAATTGAGCCGATTAAACTAATAAGCAGGCTGACAGGGCCCGGTGCCAGATATGGGAGGGTCAGGCAAACAACGCAGTTTATTGTGGGGGCCGCCGGGGAACAGGATAACGAGATTGTCAGGTATATGTATGGTCTCTATGAAAGATTGAAAATGCACAGAGTTTACTTCAGTGCCTTTCAAAGGGATCTGGGGGACGGATTTTTGGTATCTAAACAGGTTGATCCTGTGAAACCGACCGATATTTTGATGCGGGAACATAGGCTCTATCAGGTGGATTTCCTGTTGCGTAAATATGGCTTCAAGGAATCTGAAATTGTATTTGATAATAACGGGAATCTTTCCTTAACTACTGACCCCAAAGAAATGTGGGCGATTCAACACCCTGAAGTGTTTCCAGTGGATATAAATAAGGCATCGAAAATATCACTACTGAGAGTTCCCGGACTTGGATTGGTAACTGTAGGACGGATTTTGGAGCAAAGAAAGGTGAGACAGATTAGGAGGATTGATGATGTGGGGAAGATGGGTATCAGATTGGAGAAGGCTCAGCGGTATCTGACTTTTTAAGTAAAAAAACCTGAAAAACACCACACCGGAGATATCGGTATAAGTACTGCCGGAATAGTGATTCTCTAAAATTGTCTGTGTAATCAAGTCCAATGTTGTATGTGAGGTCTAATTTGTGAAAATTTGTTGCATTTTTTAGTTTTTAGCGTTAGTATTCGCTCCGAAAGAGGTTTTGGCGAATGGAAAAGCCGAACAAAAAGAGCAATAAGGGCGGCACAACTGCTGTCAAAAGGGTAGTTGACGAATATGTTGCCGGTCTGAGCGATGAACACCGCATGTTGGTTGTGCTCAAGGTGCAGCTTTATGGTGGAACCTGGGAGCCGATGCTTGATGACCTTAATAATCGCCTCAACGGCAAACCTTATATATTTAAGCTCGTGAATCGGATAAATGACGATATCAAACGCATCAAAGATATGCAGAAATTCGAGAATGAACATAATATTGACTTAGCTGACTATGTGGAACTTTCATAGTCTAATAGCACAGAGAAATTGTTACTTTACTTTATTGAACGGATAATTCCGCATAAATAGCATAATGCGGCTTCGAAATTACAATCTTTTGTGAGGAGTTCGGAAAATGCCAGGAATAACAAAATGGAGATTTCTTTTACTAACGACTGTCATAATATTGTCCGCTTTACAAAATGGTTTCGCTGTAGAAGAAAAGGAACAAAGGCTTGTTTCACCGATATTACTTGAAAATGCCGGTTTGAAGATATTGTGGGAAAATGTTTTACCTGCCAGAACGGGCGAGAATTTGGAACGATTATTGATTCTCGGCGATTATATATATGTCATCTCAGATAAAAATTATATGCTTAGTCTCGACAGGAAAAACGGAGAAAGGGCATTTGGCAGAGTAGTTGCACCCAGCGGTGTGAAAATCACGGATATGAGTCTTTATAACGATAGAATTATATCTGTTGTGGGAAGTAAGTTATTTGAGATTGATCCGAATACAGGGACTGAAAGCATCGTTCTGAGTGTTGATTTTGGAATAATATGTCCGGCCGTCCGTAACAGCTTATTTTATTACTTAAGTGGTTCCGACAGGCGTCTGCATACACTCAAAGCAGACAGTAAAGTTGAAGTTTTTAACGTTGCCGCCGAGAACGATTCAATGATAACTACAATCCTTGCCGGTGAGACATTTGTGGTTTTTGGTACTGATAAGGGTAATATAATCAGTATTGCTCCGGATTTACCTAAACGTCTATGGCAATTTGATGCTTCGGCCGCAATTTCAGGGAAGATTGTCAGAGACGGAGTTTCACTATTTTTTGCCAGCGGGGATATGAATGTTTATCGCTTGGATATGGTCGGTACGCCGGAAAAAAGGCGGCTTGTCTGGAAGTATCAAACGGATGGGATTCTCAATACTGCTCCGCGTGTGACCAGGGGTGTTGTCTATCAGGTAGTATATGGTAAAGGACTTACGGCGATAGACAAAAACAACGGTACTTTCTTATGGTCGGTACCGGGAGGCGTTGAGTTCCTTGCCGAGGCCGATAACAAAGCCTATGTTATAACGAAGGATGAGACATTGGTAATTATGGATAATACCGAAAAGAAAAGGTTGTCATCGATAAATGTTACAGGAGTAACAAGATATGCAGCCAATTTAGTTGACTCGAAAATCTACATCGCTGATAAATCCGGTAAGATTGCCTGCATACAACCTCTCCAATAGCACACAGATACATAAGAACAATGTTCAGGAAGGAGAAAATGAGCAAATGGATGTTAAGATTAAGACAGCATTGATAAGTGTTTCCGATAAGAGCGGCGTTGTTGATTTTGCGAAAAAACTCAGCGAGATGGGAGTTAAAATTATCAGCACTGGGGGAACGGCCAAGAATCTCAGCAGCGAAGGGTTGGATGTTATCGGCATTGAATCCGTTACAGGTTTTCCGGAAATGATGGACGGCAGGGTCAAAACTCTCCATCCGAAGATTCACGGTGCTCTGTTAGGACTTCGTGATAAAAAAGAACATTCGGCTGCAATGAAGCAGCATAATATCGAGCCGATTGATTTGGTATGTGTGAATCTTTATCCCTTTGAACAAACGATAGCCAAAGCGGATTGTACGTTGGCCGAGGCGATTGAAAATATAGATATTGGCGGGCCGAGCATGCTTCGTTCGGCAGCGAAGAACCATAAATTCGTAACAGTCGTTACAAATCCTGACCAGTACGATTTAGTGATTGAAGAGATGAAGAAAAAAGATGGAGCTGTAAGCGAGCAAACTCGCAGCGATTTTGCTCGGATTGCTTTTAGCCTGACGGCTTCATATGACGCGGCAATATCCAGGTATCTTAATTTCAGAGCGGGTGTGGAATATCCGGAACAGGTATCGATTGCCCTGAAGAAGGAAGCGGCATTGCGTTACGGAGAGAATCCACATCAGACCGCTGCGTTCTATAAGCTGCCATCCGGCGGCGAGACTTCGGTGTGCAGCGGCAAGCTGCTGGAAGGCAGCACGGCTATTAGTTTTAATAATCTATTGGATACAAACGCGGCTTTTGAGCTGGTTAAGGAATTTACTGAGCCGACGGCGGTTGTTGTCAAACACCTCAATCCCTGCGGCTGTGCAATTGATGATGATATTTGCCAGGCTTACCGCAAAGCTTATGAGGGCGATGTCGTTAGTGCCTTCGGAGGAATTATTGCCCTGAATAGGAAGGTGGACGTCGAACTGGCACAAACAATCATGGAATCGTACAGCCGATTCGGAAAAGCGCTTGGTGCCGGTGGTTTCTTTGCCGAGGTTATTATCGCTCCGGAATTTGATAAGGATGCCATTGAGATAATCCGAACGTTAAAAGCCTGGGGCGGAAGAGTACGACTGGTAGAGACCGGGCCGATCGAAAGGGCCACAATCGACAGCAATGAATATGATGTTCGTTGTATAGTGGGCGGGATGCTGTTGCAGAAAAGAGATTTGGTTGGCTGGGAGCCGGACCAATTGACTTATCCTACCAAAGCAAGACCGACCAAGGAGCAGCTTGAGAATTTACGGATCGCCTGGCTTGCCGCCAAGCATACCAAGAGTAATACAATTGTGCTCGTTAAAAACAAGAAGGTTGTCGGTGTCGGGGCCGGACAGATGAACCGAGTTGAATCCGGCCTGATTGCATACAAACATGCAGGCGAAGAATCAAAAGGTAGTGTGATGGCGTCCGATGCATTCTTCCCGTTCCCGGATAATGTTGATAATGCCGCTAAAGCCGGTGTGGCTGCAATTGTTCAGCCGGGCGGCTCTAAAAAAGACGATGAAGTTATTGCCGCCGCCGATAAGCATAAAATCGCGATGGTATTTACCGGCAAACGGCATTTCAAACATTAATCTTGTCGTGAGTATCACGTGATAAACGACTCGTTTCTATTAGAGATTTGAATTGGCGCCCGCCGGAGTGATTTTGCGGGCGCCGTTTTTTTTCAAAAACAATTTAATCACCACCGAGGACGGAAACCGCTGGCGGCTGGATTAGGCGGATTTTACGGCTTATTCTGTCTCGCCATACAAGTGCTTCCCGGAGATTTTGTCTGGCGATTTCGGCTTTAAGAATTAGTAACTCGTGATCATCGGTCTTATTAAGCAGTTCTTCCGCTTCGGCAAGCTGCCGAGTCAGGCCGGTAATTTTTACCTCGTTTTGAGCTGCTCGCATCGTGCGTTCGGCTAATTCTCTGTTGAGAGACTCGATCAAATTTCCACCTGAAGCTCTGCTTAACTCTTCCCGACGCTGGGCCAGCTCTATTCTTGCTCTGGCAAGTTTTCTCTCGGCTTCTGCAAGATCGCTGGGACTGATTACTCCATTCTTGACTTGTAATTTTGCTTCTTCCATTTGTCGCATTTGACTTTCCATTAGTTGTTGTAATTCTTTGATTACCTCGTCTGTGGTGATTTGCTCTTTCAGTTTTGTCTGTGTTTCGGCAATTCTTTTGGTGATTTCTTCGATGATAACCTTGTCGGACTCCATGTCCATTCTTGTATCCTGAAGGTTATGCCGTTTGTCCATAATCTCGCCGAGGATTCTGTCTTTATCAAGGATGCGCGAGCCGGCGATATTCCGGAGCCCTTTTTGCATGTTTTGTAATTCATGTTCAGTTCTGGAGGCTTCTTCCTGAGCAAGCTCGAGCCGTTGTTGGAGTCTTTGCATGTGTTTGTTGTAGGCGCCTCTTAAAGTCTCATCCAGGTTTGTAATAATTGCTTTCATAAATTCCTCTGCGGCCGGTTTGCACTTGCCAACGATCCCTTCATCAATATTTACTGCGAGTCTTAAAAGGATCGTCTGCTCATAAGTGACATTTAAAGGTTCTCCGATCATCATCCTTCTTCCTGTGCTGCGAGCAGGTACAGGCCGTCTTGTTTGATATGGATTCTCCATACCTTCCATCTCCTGCATTTGCATAATCTCACGTTCGTAATCCG
>Ga0315548_1000208_pt1 | contig 55185 bp, 8 predicted proteins | sample SalMarSW160110MG_2_FD_202540 | JGI IMG/M metagenome (GOLD analysis project Ga0315548, IMG submission 202540) | Salt marsh sediment microbial communities from the Plum Island Ecosystem LTER, Massachusetts, United States - Salt Marsh Sediment SW1601-110 ... | reverse complement strand
CCCTCGGCCTGAAGCCAATATCCTCAATCAAATCCCCAACGACAGCCCTCCTTACCAGGAAGAAGCCGGACATGGGATCCCTGACAGCAATCAGGGGCCTGGCCAGGAGCCTGCCAATCACGGAGACCGCCCTCCTCGACACCGGCCAATCCATTACCCTCCCACCAGTGGCATACCTGCTCGCCACAACAACATCATGTCCACTGATACACTCAAGCATCTCCGGTATAGCCTCTGGCGGGTGGGAGAGGTCAGCATCCATCACCCTGATTACACCCCCCATGGCTGCCCGCAGCCCCTCAATGATGGCTGAGGAGAGGCCCCTCCTGTAAGGCCTCCTTATAACCCTCAGGCTCAGGCCCCTGCCCAATTCCCGGGCGACCTCCCAGGTCCTGTCAGGGGAATCATCATCAACTATTATAACCTCTGAACCAACATCCAATCCCCCCAACACCCTGGAGAGCCTTGTCACCGGGGGCCTAATGTTCTCCCTTTCATTGTATGTAGGGATTATCATGGAAAGCATGGGCTCACATTTCATGTTTGGATAGAAATCTTAAAAGCCGTGTGCTCACCCCCGCTGTGTCGATTCGACACTTTGGGGTTTCAGCTATATTAATTATCCTATTTTATAGGAATCGACAACCATGCTACCTATTAGTAACATGTTACTGCAACAGCATGGGCGGCGTTGGTGGCAGATATAGCGAACCTATTTCATCTAAAGCAGAGAAAATCCCAGATGGGTCAGGCACAAATCCTAGCCGCAGCCCTCTTTCTACTCCTGATACCGACAACAATGATTGTGGCCCAGAACGCCACTGACAACATAACCGGCGGCATGACCGCCAACATAACCAGTACGTCCCCTGAAAACATCACAGAGAACACAACCCTTCCTGCAAAAGAAAACAACACGCCAGTCTTCTTCAATGAATCAGAAACAGGGGAGGGCGCTCCAATAAATGAAACCAACCTGACCCTCCCAGAGGAAAACATCACAATAAACATCACACTCCTGCTTGATGAAACCAACGTCACCCTTCCTGATAACCAGACCCTTCCAGAACCCACCAACCAGACATCAGGACAGAACCAGACCCAGGAGCAACCAGGCCAGGAACAACAGGAACCAGAAGCCACAGGCCCTGTTATCGAGACCAGCCCACACATGCCCGGGAGGGCCAACCGAAACGAGCCCTTCCTTCTATCAGCCGAGATATCCAATCGTGGAGACACTGACGCCCATGATGTGGAGATAGAATGGGTTCTTCCGGATGGCATTTCCATTCTTGCGGGAAGCGGCAGCCATTATTGCGATGTGCCTGCCGGAGCCACCTGCACAAGCGAACTTACGGTTGCCGCTTCCCTTTCCTCCAAGCTAGGGGAGCGAGAAATAAAGCTTTTGGTGAGGTATTTTGAATAGCCAGAGAGACAGGCACGGGATGAAGAGCAGCCTTGCACAGTCAGAGGTGCTGATAGGGGCCATTTTTCTGCTCCTGGTCTCTGGGGTGGTGATTGCCCAGAACGCCACCAACATCACCAATCTCACAGGCGACTTCCTGGCCAACCTCTCCGGTGGAGAATTCGAGAACATAACCCAACCTTCTTCTCAGACTATAACGATAGAGGCAGCCGGAACCATAGAAATCCGGGCAAACACCGCAATCGAACTCCCCCTCGAAAGAACTGTTTTCTATGACAACGAAACCCTGGACCTTCCCGTCACACTCTTTCTGGATAACGGCGATACCCTTCCTGATGCTGAAACGGAGTTCTACCTTGATGGCAATTTGATTGGGTCAAAATTAACAGACACCTCAGGCCACGCCACCCTAAACATTCATCTCACTGACCTTTCAGGAATCCACACTCTCTCGGTTGCCTTCAACGGCAGGGGTTTCCTGAACCCCTCCCAGGAGCAGGCAGGCATAGAGGTCATCCCATCCGGGGATGAGGTTTACCAAACCCCAAGCGGGATATCATACGACCCGGAAACTGACACAATAACGATAGTCGGAAACAATGAACGCTGCACCACAGAAAACCCCTGCACGCTCTCCGACATCTATGACACCGACAAGGAGAACAACTGGAGCAGAATCGAGAATTACGGCAGCTTCTTCATCGTACATTCCGGCCTGATGATAGGGGACGGCCTGAACGAGACATGGTTCGTGTCAAGCTTTGAGCACATCAATATCCTGAAGCCCTGGGAGGTCATGCCGCTCGCAGGCCTCCAGTTCGGCCTGTTCACCGATGAGCAGGGCGGTTACGGCTACGGCGGGCCGATGATTGACGTCAACGTTTCCGAGCAGGACCAGCTCGACCACAGCTCGGCCATCAAGGTCAACGCAGGCGGCAGGCTGGCCATGTACGAGACCAAGTACAAGGTGTTCAGCACATCAGAGAACAACATCTACCTGCACGATGATTCTGTTTTTGACGGCTGGAGGTTCGATATACAGAGAATCAGCAATGAACAGCCCCAGACACCTGAAGTTCAGGCAACCAGGGGGGTTGGCACAGAGATGCTCAGCAGGGGCCAGCTCCAGACCCTTGACGTTCAGGCACCGGTCCCGACCACAACACTCAGGCTCCCGGAAAACGCAGTCGTTATGCATGCCCTTGAAAGGGAGGATGTTGCCTACGAGTGCGCGGACGCCTCCCTGTGCCAGAAGCTGGAGGTGCGAACATGAAAGAGAAATACCTCCTGATACTCATATTCCTTCTACTCTACCTCCCGGTCACGGTAAAGGCAGACATAGACTGCACTACGCCAATCAGGATTGAGGCCGATGGCGGCAGTGACCCGTGCGATGATGCAATTGATGAGGCCAACGCCTGTACGTTCTATGATATCGACCTTGCCTGCTCAGATACCTATATAACCAGGCCGGGGAGCCAAAACTATTACGAACTCCACGTGAATCTTGAGATAGGCGACGAGTCAGGCACCAATCCCACGTACTTCAAGTCCACCAACGAGCACATTCTCCTTGATGATGCATACATAGAAGTAAATACCGGTAGTACAATACAGTTCGGTGAGCTTACCGCTTCCGGCATGCCCCAGTCCGGAAGCTCTCTTGAATTTGACCTGACATCAAACTATTGCGGAAACGGAGCAACCACGGGCCATACAGGTGCCATTTGCGGAGGTGCCAGCAGTACCGACAACTCCCTGAAGTTCTATGATACCGTAGCAACTATTTTAGACACCGCGGATGATTTTAATGCCATTGACACAGGCCCATACGCTGATTTGAACACTTATGGTGAAGTTAATAGAGTTACTTACCAGTCGGCTTCTAAAGACCCCGATCATGGTATTTTTTATTTTGGCTCCAATGCCAGCGTGAATGACTACGCGTTCTATAACGGATTTGCCGCCATAGAGCTGATGGGGATGGCAGAAACCCCGTTCAATAATCTTCTGGTGCATGACGCAGACAGGGGTGTACAATGCTGGCACTCCAGTGGCGCGGTGAGGGGCTATTTTGGTTATGACAATACCTATGATGTCGGGTTGAACAACCATTATCTCATAGCCATCGACTCCGTGATTGATGAGACCACAATGGACCTGCAGGGTTCCGGAACCACTGACAACACATACGTCTTAAGGCAGAGTTCATTCAATATAGAACTGGGTGACCTCTACGGCAGCAAAATAGAAAATGCTACAGCCATGTCGAGAGATCTCTACGGCAACCTCGTTGGCATCAATGAAACATATCCTAATGGCACAATAGAAGAACAGATTCTGGATTTCAGGAGATTGCACGTTTATGCAGATACTGATATACGGAAAGCTGATTACACGCCTCATGAATTCTATGTGAGAAAGTATGGCTACAAGTATTCAAAGACGCTAATCTCGATGGAAGCCCCCGTTACGTTGCAGACGGTTCTTTATGACAATCTCTGTACGGCGCTGAATGAAAGCAATGCATACAGCCAGACAGGAATAACCTACAATCCTCCGGGCCATTTTTACAGCTCTACTTCAGAGGACCAGACTCCTGATGGCAATGATGCGATACAGCTCGACAATTACCCGGTTACGCAATCAGAGCACCTCCAGATGCTTGACGTGACAGGCTGGAGTGCCACGAGGTTTATCCCTTCAAGTCTTATACCAAAGGCCAATTATAGTGTTGATTATGAAACAGGACTTGTCACATTCGACTCTGCTTATTCAAGCACTACCGTGAGGCCCGTGTATTTCTACGGCGGCAACATAACGGTCACCGATAACAGGACGCTCAGCAACATATACGATTACATGCAGGCCATCCAGATAAACTACTCCAATGGAGAAAACTACGTAACCGATGTCTTCACCGTGAGCGACGACTGCGCCACATACACATCGTACGTTGACTTCATAGTGAATGACTCGGTCGTAAATGAAACTAGCGACAAGAAGGTCAACAACAAAGACGGCTACGGCTTCTCCGCAGGGTCAGGCAACGGCTCGCTCATAAATATCCAGTCCGATACCTGGGACTTCAACTGGAAGGCGGACAACGGCACGCTATTCAGGAAGTACACGCTGGACGTGACGGTCTCGGATTCAGAGGGAGCTCCCATTGAAAATGCGACAGTCCAGCTGAACGACACTTCTGGAAACACCATCTTTGAGATAAACACGTCAGCAGACGGGACAATAACCCAGCAGGCAGTCACATACGCCGAATACAATTACACGGGAAACGTCACGTATTCCCCCTTCAGGCTGACTGTAACAAAGTATCCTTACAACGTTTATTCAGTCCCGGTTGCTCTTGACAGGAAAACCGAGATTGATGTTCCGCTGAGCCTGCCCTGCGACGTAGACCTTGATTACGAGTTCGAGGTCGCCTCCGGCCACAATGTGAACACGAACAGGAGCGCCGACGCGGAAAACCTGACGCTGGAGGTTCTTGTAAGATACGCAACAACCTACAATGAAACAGAAGACCAGGAATCCGGAGAGATACAGAAGAAGGCGGCGCAGGAAAGCAGCACATACTACACCATGGATTCCTCCGGTGACGAAGACATAATATCCGGGGTTTCTGTTTCAGGCGACTACACCGACACCCAGACCTATGACAAGAGCTTCAGGGTGATTAACGAGACCACATCAGGCGGGGCCGTCCCGGCATACAAGGATTCTGAGTCTGACGGGTTTGATGAAAATTCTGCTGGAAACGATGTAGTCATTACCGTTCCTGCCTCTGCCTTGGTGGGAGACCTCATGGTAGCTATTGTGGCAACTGATGACAACACCCCGGCTTTAACTATAACCCCCCCGAGCACCGAAACCTGGACATTGGAGGAATCGGGCTCAATGCCAATAGACGGGACAGTGGCTTCTTCCGCCCCTGCAGTATGGATTTACACTAAGGCTGTTTCCCAGGACGACGAGGATAACGCCGGCTCCAAGACCTATACATGGTCCTGGACAGGCTCAGAAGAACAGCTCGGGATAATCCTGCTTTACGAGAACGTAGGCGATTGGGGCCAGTTCGCGACCAACCTGCTTACAGGAACACGTGTCTCCATTGACGCGCCCTCGGTCACCACAACCACCGACAACGAGCTTGTCCTGCACTGCGCGTTCAAGGACGGCTATGTAATCTTTAGCGGGCTGCCCTCAGGCACGTCAAGGTTCAATAATTACTGCGGTCCTGCCAATGATGGGGCTGCTGCCTTTGCATGCGTTGAGGAAACGTTTATTAACCCCCCAAACACCACCGGAACCAAGACATTCACCCTGGAAATCAACGAAGCCAACGGGTATACCTTCTCGATTGAGTCGTCCGGGGCCGGCAGTTCCGTACTGAACGTGACCTACATCATAGATGACATAGCAGCCGGCTATGAATATTACTACCTGAACGTCTCAGCCAACTCTTCAGCAGCCACCGAGGAGAACTTCACCGTCTATGCCTACTCAACCGAGGTTGGCAACATAACCTCCTCTGAAACCAACATGACGCTGGACGTGACGGCCCTGATAAGCGGCGGCGAGCTGAACGTCACCTTCATGGACACGGACCAGGATAGCGACGCAGACACCGACACCCTTGGCATAGACCTGATTCATGTACTGGCCTATACACCCCTTATAGACGATGAAGGTGTAACGGGCTGGACGACCTACAGCGATGTCATCCCGGAGCTGCCATCCCAGACATACAACATCTCGGTTATAGTGAACGTTTCTGATTACAACGACACGGGCTCCACGGCAGAGGGAAACAACGACCCCGATTTGCAGGTCCAGTTCTGGAACGGCTCCGACTGGATTGACGGCAGCGTCAATTTCTCAGTGAGCGGAACCGGAAACGCCACCGCATGGACAACCGATTCAACCGTCCTGGCGGCATGGGAAACCCCCGCGAACAGCGACATCAGGATAAGGGGAATAGATTTCGATTACTACGACGATGGAAACATCGATGAAATCAACTGGACCGAGGTCTGGATAAGGATGAACATCGGCGGCACGGTAGGGGCAGGAAAGGATGTCAAGCTGTACATCACGAAGGTGGGTTCCGGGACAGGGGCTACATGGGACAGCGGCCGCACGCTGACAACTAACGCCTCTGGCTACATCAACTACAGCTTCTTCCCCGACTGCGACAATGCCTCCACACCCCTCGTGAATGAGGAGTACGAGGTTGGGGCGCACGACTGGTACGTGATAGTCACGACCGAGGAAGACCCGGACCTGTGCGAGGATGACCAGTCAAGCACATGGAACTTCAACGTCACGGGAACCCTGCAGAACTTCATCGACCTTCCTGACGGCTCAGAGAACTACACCGCGGCGGATACGATACTAATCCAAGGCTACACACAGAACTACTGCGGGGAGCCCATAACCCTGAACACCACCACCCAGGTTACGTTCAACCTGTCAAACCAGGACGAGAGCTACGATACAAACTGCACGGTAATAGACCCCATCGGCGCGAACGTATACAAGTGCAACTGGAACCCCGACCAGGAAACACCCTACGGATACTACAACGTCTCCATGCGGTCTGACTATCCGAACTACTACGAGAACCTCACGATAAAGCAGCCGCCTGAAACATTCTACCTGACAACCTCACCTTCCCTTACCGAGGCAAACGCCACCCCCAGGCAGGACTCCTGGGCGCTGGAGCACAACTTCAGCGTAAGGATTGCAGACAACCTCGATGACACGGTCAACGTCACCCTCCAAGAGCAGATACTCGGCCAGTCTTGGTACGATGTGGAATCCCGCAACTGCACGAACTGCTCTGACAACGCAGAGGGCTACACCACATTTGATTTCAACAAGACCTACCCCTGCTCCGGATATGCAGGCCAGTGGATGAAGTTCCGCTTCAGGGCCTACGACAGCGAGGGGAACACGATATACACCGACAGCGTTACCCAGTACTATGGCGAGGATGACACGTTCGAGCTACAGAAGTCGGACGTCAACGTGACCTACATATACGGCAACGAGACAAAGGCACAGCCAACCCAGCCAACCGAGTTCGGCGTGCAGGTCTACGACCTCGACAACCTCTCCAGGACATTCTCAGGCTACGAGACCCCCCTTGTAAAGTTCGACGTGACAACCAACGGGGCAGGCTCTTCACTGGTCATGATAAACTCCTCCCTGACCAACTCCTCAGGCCATGCAAACGTGACCTTCCTCCCCGATGGCCAGTTCTACAACGGGAACCAGACCTGGTACGGCTACATAGGCAGCGATGACGCCTGCTACAGGTACAACAAGACCGAGAACCTCACGGTTGAGATTGAGCTCAACTGGCCGCCAAGGTACGAGAACGAGACCATCAATGGCTACGTGGGCGAGGAGAGCACCTCGGTTTCACAGGGCTGGGGCGAGGGATGGACCTTCAACGTGACGGTATACGACCCCGAGAGCGACACCGTTGACGTGGAGCTCCAGCTCAACACAGGCTCTGGCTGGTTCAAGCTGGACAACCAGACCTGCACGGAGTGCTCTTACTGGGAGACCAAGAACTTCACTATCTCCCTCGACTGCGGCAACGTATCAAGCCTTGCCCAGTACAGGTTCATAATAACCGATAACGAGAGCAACCAGAACACCACCACAGCGCGCTCGTTCACCACAGAGGAGGACGACGTCACCTACCTTGTAATCTGGGGCCACGAGAACGTGACCAACCGCTCCGCTGACCTGCTCAACCTCTCCCTGCACGTCCGGATAATGGACGAGAACGGCTCCTATGCCCAGCCGAACACCACCATGTACATCACCAAGGTAGGGACAGGTGGCGGGGCGTCCTGGGACAGCGGGCATCTCCTAACAGCAAACGACACAGGCGAGGTCCTGTACGACTTCTTCCCGGAATGCGACAACGCCTCCACGCCCACAGAGAACGAGGAGTACGAGGTAGGGCTGCACGAATGGTACGTGAAGGTGGAGGACAGCAACACCTGCTACAAAGCCACGCAGTCTTCCACATACAACTTCACCGTCTACGGTTCCCTGTACCCCGCAATAGACCTCCCTGACGGCTCCCAGAACTTCTCCATAGGCGAGATAGTGCTCCTCCAGGGCTTCATAGAGAACTACTGTGAAGAGCCCATGGCAGTCAACACCTCCACTCAGATAAGCTATATGCTCAACACCACGGACTACGGCGACTACTGTTCACCAATATCCAGAATCGGAGCCAACGTCTACAAGTGCAACTGGCTTCCCTGGCAGGAGGCAGAGTACGGCTACTACAACGTGACCATGTGGGCCAATTACTCCTACTACTACGAGAACACGACCATCTCACCGGACATCTTCTACCTCACCACCTCACCAATACTAAAGGCCGGCAACGTGACCCCAAGAATCTCCTCCTGGGAAACCGAGTTCAACTTCACTGTGAACGTGTCCGACAACAAGGGAGACACTGTCAACGTCACGCTCCAGTACCAGGTCGTGGGCCAGGGTTGGCAGGACTACACCACACAGTCCTGCACTAACTGCTCTGACAACGGCGCACTCAACTACACCCAGCTCAACTGGAGCCTCACCCTCCCTTGCTCTGGATATGCAGGCTCCTACATGAAGTTCCGCTTCAACGCCACGGATGAGGAGGGCAACATGAAGATATCAGACCCGATAAACCCAGGGCAGTACGTTGACAACGACGACACCTTCCAGGCGGAGAAGTCAGACGTAAACGTTACCTACGTCTACGGGAACGAGTCATACACGAGCCTGACAACCTCAACAGAGTTTGGCGTGCAGGTCTACGACCTCGACAACCTCTCCAGGACATTCTCAGGCTACGAGACCCCCCTTGTAAAGTTCGACGTGACAACCAACGGGGCAGGCTCTTCACTGGTCATGATAAACTCCTCCCTGACCAACTCCTCAGGCCATGCAAACGTGACCTTCCTCCCCGATGGCCAGTTCTACAACGGGAACCAGACCTGGTACGGCTACATAGGCAGCGATGACGCCTGCTACAGGTACAACAAGACCGAGAACCTCACGGTTGAGATTGAGCTCAACTGGCCGCCAAGGTACGAGAACGAGACCATCAATGGCTACGTGGGCGAGGAGAGCACCTCGGTTTCACAGGGCTGGGGCGAGGGATGGACCTTCAACGTGACGGTATACGACCCCGAGAGCGACACCGTTGACGTGGAGCTCCAGCTCAACACAGGCTCTGGCTGGTTCAAGCTGGACAACCAGACCTGCACGGAGTGCTCTTACTGGGAGACCAAGAACTTCACTATCTCCCTCGACTGCGGCAACGTATCAAGCCTTGCCCAGTACAGGTTCATAATAACCGATAACGAGAGCAACCAGAACACCACCACAGCGCGCTCGTTCACCACAGAGGAGGACGACGTCACCTACCTTGTAATCTGGGGCCACGAGAACGTGACCAACCGCTCCGCTGACCTGCTCAACCTCTCCCTGCACGTCCGGATAATGGACGAGAACGGCTCCTATGCCCAGCCGAACACCACCATGTACATCACCAAGGTAGGGACAGGTGGCGGGGCGTCCTGGGACAGCGGGCATCTCCTAACAGCAAACGACACAGGCGAGGTCCTGTACGACTTCTTCCCGGAATGCGACAACGCCTCCACGCCCACAGAGAACGAGGAGTACGAGGTAGGGCTGCACGAATGGTACGTGAAGGTGGAGGACAGCAACACCTGCTACAAAGCCACGCAGTCTTCCACATACAACTTCACCGTCTACGGTTCCCTGTACCCCGCAATAGACCTCCCTGACGGCTCCCAGAACTTCTCCATAGGCGAGATAGTGCTCCTCCAGGGCTTCATAGAGAACTACTGTGAAGAGCCCATGGCAGTCAACACCTCCACTCAGATAAGCTATATGCTCAACACCACGGACTACGGCGACTACTGTTCACCAATATCCAGAATCGGAGCCAACGTCTACAAGTGCAACTGGCTTCCCTGGCAGGAGGCAGAGTACGGCTACTACAACGTGACCATGTGGGCCAATTACTCCTACTACTACGAGAACACGACCATCTCACCGGACATCTTCTACCTGACAACCTCCCCGATACTTAAGGCAGGAAACGTGACCCCCAGGTCCGGGCCCTGGTCAGGCAACTTCAACTTCACTGTCAACGTATCAGACAACCTCGGGGACACTGTCAACGTCACGCTCCAGTACCAGGTCGTGGGACAGGGCTGGCAGGACTATTCAACACAGTCCTGCACAAACTGCTCTGACAATGGCGCACTGAACTACACCGAGCTGAACTGGACGGGTGTGACCTATCCCTGTTCCGGTTATGCCGGGCAGCTGATGAAGTTCAGGTTCAACGCCACCGACGAGGAGGGCAACATGAAGATATCGGACCCGATAAACCCCGGGCAGTACGTAAACAACGACGACACCTTCCAGATACAGAAGGATAACGTGAGCATAATCTACATCTCCGGAAACAACACCAACTCATCCCTTTCGATTCCTGCCGAATTCATAGTGAGGCTGTATAACAACGACAAGCAGACATATGACCTCTCGCCTGCATCAACCGTTACGTTCAACGTAACCACCAACGGCGAGGGCGGTGACTACACGACTGCCGGGACGAACACGACGAACGCCACGGGGTATGCCACGTTCTACTTCCTACCTGACGATTATTACATCACCGGGATACAGGACTGGATAGCCTACGTTTCAACAACAGAGACGTGCTACAGCTACAACGTTACGGATGTCCAGAAGGTCAACACCCAGGTCCATGCGCCCCTGCTCGAGAACGAGAACGTTTCCATGCTGTCCGGCGGTTGGGGTTATGAATGGAACTTCTCCGTGGACGTATATGACGAGTACGACAACGTGACCGTGCAGCTCTGGAGGTCAACCTTCCCTGTGGGTGCCCCATGGACACTGATGGACGAGGACTACTACAACAACTCAGGAAACTGGGAAACCCTCAACTTCACCCCCCAGTTCACGTGCGACAACATCGGGCTCTGGTACTACAAGTTCAACGCCACTGACGAGTACCAGAATTCCAACACGACCACACCCAGCTCCTACAGGAACTTCACCATAACCCAGGACCCGGTGGTATTCGAATACCAGCAGGGAGACGACTCAACCGCCAACAGGTCAGGCGACCAGACAGACACCCTGATACTGAGGATATGGGACGGCAACGGCACCGAGCTGCTTGATTTCAACGTGACATTCTACGTGGAGACCAACAGCTACGAGTATGACAGCGGCATAAACATCACAACCAACTCCTCCGGCCATGCCGTTTATGATTTCAATGCCTCATGCACCCCGACCAGGTACGAGGTGGGCGTGCAGAACTGGAAGGCAGAGACCGATGGATACCGGTGCTATGCAGACAACTCCTCTACAGAGTACGACCTCACCGTAATGGGAGACTTCAACGTGTCATTTGACTGGCCCCTTGAGGAGAACAAGACCGTGGGGGACAGGATAAGGTTCGAGGCCTCCATATGGGATGACTGCCAGGCCGAGCTGGGCGGGGCCACGGTAAGGTTCAACGCGAGCGGCCTGACCGAGGACGAGTGCAGCGCGGTCACGAGCCCCGTGACGGGTTACTACAAGTGCTCCGAGACTCCCCAGGGCCTGGATACAACCGGCTACAGGCAGGGGTGGTACAACGCCACCCTGAACGCGACCAAGGACTACTACTACATGAACGAGACCGTTAAGACCAACATGAGCAATGGAGGCTTCTTCTACCTCTACATATACCCACTCCTTGAAGACCCCGCAGTGGTGCCGACATCGGAGGGCTGGTCCAGGAAATTCAACTTCTCGGTTAACGTCACCGACGACCCCTTGGACAACGTCACTGTCCAGCTCTGGCACAGCAGCTCGGGGGGAACAGGCGGGGAGTGGCTGCAGCTCGACGGGGACCTTTACTGCGAGGACTGCAACGACACCGTTCTGAACTGGACGGACATAAACTTCAGCTGCTCCTACAAGGGCACGGTAAACTTCAAGTTCAACGCATCTGACATCGACGTCAAGACAGACAGCGAGGAGAGCTCCTTCACCGTGGAGGCAGACGATGTCATAGTGGAGTACGGCGGCTCGGGCAACGACACCGAGATAAACCGCTCCGCAGACACCATAACCCTGTCTACCAAGGTCAACGACACCGACGCGAACGAATACGTCCCTTCAGGCGTGTATGGCAGGCTCTGGGTCACGACTGACGGCTCCGCATACTCGGACCTCGGCCTCATAACGACCGATGCGGACGGCTTCTTCAACGAGACCTTTCCCCCGGGCGGGGACGAGTGCGACTATGACGTTGGAATCCAGAAATGGAAGATGCAGACCAGCGACACCTGCTACGCCAGCCAGAACTCGAGCGAGCACTACGTGGCCGTTTACGGGGACCTATACGCGGACATCATCCAGCCAACCGGGCTCCAGCAGTTCTCCGAGAGCGAGACCGTTCCCATAGTGCTCAAGGGAAACCTTACCGACGACTGTAGCCAGGGAGTTTCCAACGCGGAGGTCAACTTCAGGCTTGACGGACCAATGACCTACTGGTGCCCGGAGTCCGGATATGTGACCAACCTGACCGGCAGCATCTACCAGTGCGACTGGAACTCCTCGGGCAAGGCCGGCGGTGACTACAATATAACCATGTTCGCCTACAAGAGTTACCACAACAACGACACTGACCTCGAGGAGGACGCCTTCCACCTCTCGGTCCCGATACAGATTCTGAACGAAATGGCAATCCCCGATACCCCTGATGACGCCCCATGGGGCAGGAACTACACCTTCAGCGTGAACGTCACGCACATCAACGACGTCTACCTGTGCCTCTGGGAGAGGCCCGCAGGCCTCAGCTTCACTGAGGTGGAGTGCAGGAACGTGACCGTGCCCACGGGCAAGACCGAGCTCTTCTACCACCAGTACTCGGTCAGCGACTACGACACCAGCGCCACCAGGGAGTGGAAGTTCAACGCCTCTGAGAGGGACACAGGCGCATCCCCGCAGACCACGTCAACCCATACGCTGACCCTGACCCCGGACAACCTGACCATGGGAACCCTCTACGATGAGGACGGCAAGCCCGAGGTCTTTGTCGAGGCCCCCTCCCACATGGTTGAGGACCTGGGCAACTGCCCCTCGGGAAGGTACCAGCACATCATAGTCTTCAATGACGAGGAAGACCCCGTAAACGTCACCGGCATGGTATTCTTCGAGGGTGACCCAAGCGAGACAACGTCCATGATGGAGACAGGTGCCACGTTCTCGGTGCATTCATATTCCGAGTCTGCAGCACCCGACTACGCCAACAGGGACAGCGGAGACCTCTATTGGTATGAATGGGGCTGGAGTAACGGGACAATAGGCGTGACCATACAACCCGGGGAATACCATGTCTTCTGGGCCCAGGTTACTCCGCTGGGTGAGCAGAGCTTCCCCTACAGGCCCATAGGGTCAGGCTACTACAATTCCACTGTCTATCTGGGGGACGGCCAGGCTGTCGGTTCCGGTAACTATGACATGGGCATGCTCCCTGACCACGGAGGGGCCCTCCACTTCAGGCTCGACCTGGAGCAGGGCGACTCCCTGCTATCCGATGAGGATTCAGACTACTGCTCAAGCCCCTACAACTGGTTTACCAGGGAGAACAGGACAGCAAACCGCTCTGACATCCTGGATGTCCTCATCCCAGTCTGGCTCGAGGCAGAGAACAGCGGAAGGGGGGAGATACTCTCGTTCAGCACCAACGTAACATTCCCGAGGGGGTGGAACTACATCCTCGGGACAGCCAAGGTCAACGGCCGGGGGGTTCAGAAAATCACACACTACCTCATCAACGGTGTGGACAGGCTGGTCTGGACATTTGACGGTGACGACCCAAGCTGGATTGACCAGTACAAGGACAACCAGTCCATGGGGCAGGCCTACCTCACCTTCCAGGTCAAGTCAGCCTGCCCCTATGAGGGCGCATACGTCTGGGAGATAAACGCCACCAACATCCAGCAGGAGGATTACGACGAGAACCACACGGACTACGTCAACCTCACGACCTTCTGCTTCGCGCCAAACAGGGAGGACACTCCCAAGAACACCCAGGTCGAGAGGCAGGGCTCTGCAACAACACCCCTCTTCGTGGACGTTTTCGACATAATCCTGGGCGAGTACGCAGACTCCTCCACGACCGAGCAGGTATTCTACAACGTCACGACAGACGGCAGCGTCTACACCAACCAGCACCAGGGCGGTGAGATGAAGGTACTGACAACAGACTCGGCCCCCCACATGTACGCCAACTTCAGCTTCAACCCAGGATGCTCGCCATTCTACCAGGCAGGCGTCCAGAACTGGTTCGCCTACACCAAGAGCGACGCCTATGATTACCACAAGGACAATGTCAACTCCTCCTCAATATACAACGTGACCATAATAGGCCAGCTCGAGCCCAACATCACCATACCCTACGGCGACTACCTCAAGGGCGAGACAATAAATATAACCGTGGATGTCGTGGGCGACTGCAACGAGGACATAACCACGGCCACCATAAACGTGACCCTGAAGAGCCAGGACACCCTGAACACCTATGAGTGCACCAATGTCACCAACTGGGGTGGCGGGAGCTACAGCTGCTACTGGAACTCGTCTGTAATAGGCTTCGACTACGCAAACTACACCATCTACGCCAATGCCTCGGACGTGGCTTACTACAACAACGGGACCGATATCGAGACAGACGCCTTCTCAGTGAACCCCCCAGTATCAAAAATCAACGTAACAGCCATGTACGTCCCTGATGAGATATTCCAGAACAGGAGCTTCGTGGTCAATGCCACAGTAACGGTGACAGAGAAGGCCTCTGAACAGGTGAATGCTACACTTGAAGTTCCGCTTGACTGGCAGGTCCTGCCGAGCAGGACCCAGAACCTTAGCGCAATGGGAATAGATGACTCCAAGGACGTAGGCTGGGAGGTCTATGTGAACTCCTCATATGAGGTCAGCTACGTAATCAACGTATCAGTCAACAACACAGAGGAGCAGGAGGACAGGAACATCACGACAGTCTTGGCATACAGATTCCTAGACCTCGGCTGCCCGGCCTCTGCAATACACTACAACACGAGCGGGGATTCTGAGGACGATGTCACAACCCAGTTCTGCTCCGTGGACGTCACCCTGGGGGCCTCCCTTGACGACAGCTCACTCGAGGCAGACCTCACAGCAGGGCAAGAGCCTGAGGAGAGTGTCGAGGCTGCCTGGCCATGCGAGGGCGGGGACTATAGGATAGGGAACCTGACCGCCTACTGGGAGGGCAGTTCGGGCCCATCCAGGGCAAGGGTCTATGCGTACAACGGAACGGACTGGTTCAACGTCCTGCACAGCCAGGACATCGGCGACAACGCTGAAGAGCAACCGGTTTCTATAATGCAAAATCAGATAGCCCCCAACGGGACAGGTTACTGTATAATCAGGATAGAGAACGCAGGTGGTAACGGCCTTATGCTGGATGCGCTCTTCCTCCAACTCTACTACAGGCCGTCTGTCTCGGTTATAGACATAAAGCCGGCCATTGCAGGAGATGAAACCAGCGGGATGGAGAAGGGTGACGGAAACCTCAACGTAACGGTCAGGGTCCAGAACACCCTCAATGCCTCATACACCGTGAACATAACCCTGAACATAACCAACTCCTCAGGAGGCGTGATATACAGCCAGACCCAGACAGACGTCCCCCTCGACAAGGGCACGACAGTCTACGAGAACTTCACGGAGATTGACACCAGCTCCTGGGGTTCCGGAACCAAGTACCTTAATGCTTTTGTTGATTACAACTCCAGCCAGGCAAAAAGGAGGGAGCAGTTCGAGTTCAGGAACGTTTCCTTCTCTGTCCTGGGCCCTGACTACATGTGCCCCTCGACCACAGAGGAACTGAACGTGACCGTATCCCACCTCTTCGCTGACAGGGTATACTACAACATAAGCGTTTCTGTCCCGGCCGGATGGACAGTCTCGCCCCAGTACCAAGAAGCGAACCTTACATCCACCTCAAGCTTCTACTTCAACCTTACCTCCTCGGGCTCGCCAACCGGAAGCTCCCTGGTTAACACGACGGTCAGCTACACCTATCCCGATTCCTATGCAAAGTCGATAGAGCATGAAAAGACGATAATAAACGACTATGTCCCGATACTGGAGGTTACAAGGGAATCCCCGGCCAGCCTGAGCAACTACACGGATTTTGATGTCAGGCTTTTTGTCCACAACAAGGGCTGCGTCCCTGCCTATGACGTAAGGCTGAACGAGACGACGCCCTACGGGTGGACCGTCTATGACGCCTCCATCAACCTCGGCGGAACCCTGAACGGCCAGATAATAAGCTGGGACTTGGGAGAGATAGGGGTGAACTTCTACAAGAACCCCTCCTATACCATAAAGGCCCACTTCCTGGAGGACCAGGTTGGTCCGTTCTACTGGAACTCTACCTGGAAGGACAACGTCAGCAGCAGCTACCAGGCAAACCAGACCCTCTACTTCAGGGTGAGAACAAAGTGGGAGGAGCACATGCGCTTCGAGCTCAACACATCCTCGTTTGAGGGAAGGTCCGCAGAACTTAACGCGACAACGAATTACACCCTGATAATTGAGAACGTTGGGGAGGCCTCATCCGCAGGCGACTGGAACGCCACACTCTATATACCACCCTCATGCACGCCGGACTACCTGGGCGGGGGTTCATGGGACTCGGGCAACCGGACAATATCATGGAACGTGAGCAGCGACCTTGCCCAGGGGCAGACACAGAAGTTCAACTTCAGCATGAACTGCACCGAGACAGGACCACTCGTGCTCCTTGCAGCTGCCATCAGTGACCAGAGGGGCGAGGCTAGCTACTACAACAGCACCAACTACAACTGCTCAGGCAGGAGCTGCTTCTCCCAGAATACCCATACCTTCCAGAACCCCGGTATGCCATACGAGAGCCTGAGCGAGCTCGACTTCCTTATAAACTACACCAGGACAGGGAGCAACATGACAATTGGCGAAAGTATAGTGAACATGACCGGAGACACGGGCTATGTAATACCGGTCTGGCAGAACTTCACCTTCAACGAGAGCAGCGGAGAGCTCTGGGTGAACAGGACCGTGACAGATGACGAGAGCAGCGAGTTCAACAACCAGCAGCATCAGATAGGCGTATACTCCCATTCCGACGCCACGATGCAGGCAGACGGAAGCATAATTATAAAACAAATAAGCTACAGCTGGAAGTACGGCAAGAAATTTAACGAGCAGGAAGGCCTTTTCCTTAAGGTAAAGCCGATACACTACCCGCTTCTTGAAAACCCAGACGTGAACCCCTACTCTGTTGGGTGGGGCGAGGGCCACAACTTCACTGTAGATGTCTATGACAGCGGGGACAACGTGACGGTCTACCTGTGGGAGGCATTCAGTGCCTCGGGCCCATGGACGCTCAAGGACAGCCAGCTATATTCAAGCCCCGGGAGCTGGGCCACCCTGAACTTCACCGAACACCACAACTGCTCTGAGGTGGGAACCAAGTATTACAAGTTCAATGCCACTGACGAGTTCGGCTACAGCAACGAGACCTCCTCCGGCAGCTTTTATATAGACTACGACGACCTCGTCATTACAGAAATCCAGGGAGACGGCTCAGTAGCGAACAGATCCGGTTCACAGATAGACACGCTCATACTCTATCTTCAGGACGAGAACGGCTCGTTCATATATGATGTGAACATAACCTTCTACGTTACCACGAGCGGGTTCAACTGGGACGACGGGACTAATGAACCCACGAATGACACAGGTTATGCTACATACGATTTCGATGCCAAGTGCTCATCTCCAAAATACGAGGTGGGCAGCCACCAGTGGAAGGGAGAGGTCACTGGCCAATCCTGCTACAACGACAAGGTATCAAGCCTTTATGACATGACCATAATGGGAGACCTCAATGTGACCCTTCTGGACCCGTCAAATACAAACTACACAGAGGGCGATACTGTCACCTTTTACGGATATCTTACAAACGACTGCGATGACCTTCTCCAGGGATACCCTTTGGAGTTCAGGCCCTGGCACGATACCTACATAGAATACCTTGATGCAGAGAACCTGCCCGGCGGCTACTACAGGTATTACTGGTCAACCCTGGGTGGCAAGCCAGGTGGCTGGTACAACATAACAATAAACGCCACCGAGCTCACCCAAGACACCTACTACAGCGACCAGAAGGATTATATCTACCCGAATGTTACAGAGCCGATACATGCATTCTACCTCGAGATTGCACCGAGGCTCAGGGAGGCGAACGTGACCCCGAGGCAGGATGGATGGTCCTACCAGAGGAACTTTACCGTAAACGCCAGCGACGAGGCCGAGGACACCCTGACGGCATATGCCTGGCAGAGGGAGTCCACAGGGGAATGGGAGCAGATTACGCCCTCGAGGCAGTGCACCAGTTGCGACAACGCCACCATGAACTGGAGCGCCAGCTACACCTGCTCTGACCTCACAGGGGAGACCGCGACCATGTACTTCAAGTTCAATGCCACGGACGGGACCCTTAGCTACACCACAAGCGTCGCGAGCGGGGACTATGTGGGTGATGACAATTCATTCATCCTGGAGAGGCAGGATGTAATCCTTGAGCATTCCTATGGCGACGAGACCGCCGTGAACAGGACAGGCCCCGGCTCGGCCACGCCCCTGATACTCAATGTGACAGACACAGACAGGAACCAGGTGGCATATCCGCCGGCAGCAACAGTTGTGTTCAATATCACCACCGATGCGGGCCCGGGCTTCCTCCTGGAAGGCTCCAACACGACCAATGACACCGGAGAGGTTACCTACTATTTCAACCCGAACTGCAGCTACCATGTGGGCAAGCAGTACTGGCAGGGCTTCACCCAGGACGGCTGCTACAAGACCAACCAGTCCGGGACCTTCAACGTCACGGTCATAGGCAACATAGTCCTCAGCGCCTCGGCCGAGAACTCCACCTACCACCAGGAGGAGAACATAACAGTCTGGATAAATGTTACAGATGACTGCGGCACCTTCATATCCGTATCCTTCCTGAACGTGACCCTGAGGTACAATGAAAGTATTGCATACAACTGCACGAACCTTTATGAATGGAACACCGGGAACTATTCCTGCAACTGGTCGACCACCAAGCAGGATGTAACCGGATACTATGACATAGTGATGGAGGCCTCGAACCCGCCCAACTACAACAACGGAACCAAGGAGGAGATACACGACTTCATGCTGATCTCCTATGAGAACAACAACCCGATGCTGAGCAACGAGAATGTCATCCCAGAGGGATGGGGTACCCTGACAAACTTCAGCGTGGATGTGGAGGACCCTGACTTTGACAACGTCACGGTCTGGCTCTGGGAGGGGGACTCCGGAAGCGGGCCCTTCACCCTTATAGACAGCCAGACCTGCTGGGATTGCGAGCCAGGCGAGACCCTCAACTTCTCTACCTACCACAACTGCCAGGACGCCCAGGCACCGAAATACTACAAGTTCAATGCGAGCGATGCCCAGGGCGGGACAGACTCGACACCAACAAACCAGTTCCAGGTCGAGCCTGACAATGTAACAGTGTACGTAAGGGAGGGCAGCCTTGCCCAGGTGAACAGGTCTCTGGACCAGCTCTCCACAGTGGTGATAATCCAGGTCTATGACAGCGACAACCTGACCTATGTGGGCCAGGATGTCAACACCAGCCTCTTTGTGGCCTATAGCGGGACAAGCTATGATTCCGGCCTGACCAACACCACCAACTCCTCTGGCCACGCAAGATTCTACTTCAACCCAAACTGCTCTTACACTGTGGGGGACAGGAACTGGATAGCCGGCACATACGGGGACCAGTGCTATGATGATGAGACGAATTCCCCGCCACAGACCATGAGGATATACGGCGACCTTGTAATCAACTTCACCAACATATCCTGCCCGGGCGGCTTCTGCTTTGACGGCGATAACGTCACCATAAGGGCCAACCTCTCAGATGAGTGCGGAACCCTCCTGAACGAATCGAATGCGATTATAAATGTCACGCACGATACCTACAACAGCGAGTGCGACGTGAATGACGAGGGTGACGGCTACTACAACTGCACAAGGGAGGTAGCAGGCACCCCAGGGGGCTGGTATGCCGTCCACGCCAGGGTTGACAGGGGCTTCCATAACCCGGAATACATAGTAAACAGCACCGGCTTCTTCCACCAGATAGGGCCATATCTATATGCCGAGCAGGTCACGCCCAGCAACGTGCCCTGGGGCAACAACCCCGCAAAGTCCACCTTTACATTCAATATCAATGTCTCTGACGATGACGACAACATAACCCTGAGGCTCTATATGACCAAGACCCCCCCCGACTGGGGGCTTCCCAAGGACAGCCAGAGCGTTCAGGACTACCTGAACCAGACCGTGACCCTGAGCGAGCAGTTCACGGCATGCGCTGACGTGGGAACCTGGTACTGGAAGATAAATGTCTCTGACACAAGCGACCTGAACGACACCACCTCAGGCTCGGACACCGTGGAAGTAACCAATGTCAATGTGACATTCAGCATCCTGCAGGGCAACGACTCCGTTGTCCAGAGATACGGCAGCAACAAGACCCTTCTCCATGTCAGGGTGATAAACAACTACACCGGCGGGGTTGAGGGCATGCCGGGAAACACGGGCTACTTCTGGGTCACGACAACGACAGGCGGAGAGTTCTCCCAGAACCACCAGGACGGTCTCATGACGAACACGACCAAGAACGATGGCAACCTCACAATGTATTTCAATCCGGGGTGCTCGGGCCCGCACTACTGGGCAGGCCCCCAGGAATGGAAGGCAGGGGTTACCTTCTCGAGCTGCTACAACAACGCCAACTCCTCTGAGTTCAATGTCAACATAACAGGAATTCTGACTCCCAATATAACCTACCCGATTGGCGTCATCCCATTCCTCAAGGGCGACCCAGTCCCGATATGGGGGGATGTTGAGGATGACTGCGGTCCGATATCAGGCATAGACGTGGACTTCTCCATAGACAACTTCTGGACCCCGCCTGCTCCCAATGACTGGGCCAACGGGAGCTACAACACTACCTGGGACAGCACCGAGGGCTCGATTGGGAGGCACGACGTAAACATGACCGTGACCAACGAGTCCTATGACGTGAACCAGGACTGGGAGGAGGATGCCCTTATCCTGGTCGTAAAGCCCCAGCTGAGGAACCCCTTCACAGACGTGGGAATCGGCGGGGCCGACGGGTGGGGCCATAACTTCACCTTCAAGGTGGAGTACTGCGACCAGGACGGAGAGGACACCGTCAACATCTCGCTCTGGGTTTCCAGTTCCACGCTCGGGCCCTGGACATTCATAGACTCCACGGACGTCTCGGGCTGCACCTGGAGCAACGTGACCTTCCACCACAACTTCTCCTGCCAGGACTACCTGGAAAATATCCAGTACTTCAGGTTCGTGGCCAATGACACATACAACTACTCGAACGAGACCCAGTCCCAGCTCTTCCATCTCCAGAGGGACAACGTCAGCCTCTATTCATACTATACCTCGGCCTCCCAAGTCAGCAGGGAGGGCGATGAGACCATATTCTTCTCCATCTTTGTCAACGACACCGACAGGGGAGGGGACGTGGGTGCGGGTGTGAACGGCTCCTTCTGGGTCTCCATAAATAGCACCACAGGGCTTCTGGACTCAGGCCATCCCAGGGAGACCAACATCTCAGGGGCCCTGAACTACACCTTCAACGCGACCTGCGATTACCCCACGGGCTCCCAGTACTGGTTTTCAGGGGCCCTGGACGACCAGTGCTATGATGACGAGAACGACACAACCCAGCACTACTTTGACATCCTGGGCCAGCTAAAGCTCTCCCTCGACCAGCCGCCCAACATGTCTGAGTTCAATGTGACTGACGACATCTTAATGAACTGGACGGTCTTCGGGGACTGCGAGAGCAACATATCCGGAGTCACCAACACCGTAGAGATATACCAACCCCTCAACGACTCCTACTGCTCCGGCTGGAATGAGGAGCCCAACGGCGTCTACAACTGCACCTGGAACTCCACCAGCCAGCCAGAGGGCAACTGGACCATCAATATCACGGCTGAGAGGGGCACATACAACTCGAACGAGACATCATGGCTCTACAGGTTCTGGCTGGAGAACCGCGACCCGGTGTCTAGCCAGGCCACCGCAGACCCCATGTCAGGGGGCTGGGGCGCCACCTACATGTACAATATAACCATAGACGACCCGGAGGCTGACGAGACTGTCTGCACCCTCTACACAAATACCACGGGCTCGGGCTGGGTGGAGCGCGGCTACGACGTGGTCCAGTGGACAGGCAACTGCACAATCCTGGTCAGCGACTTCATCTCTGATGACATGGGCCCGACCCAGTTCAGGTTCAGGATAAACGACACCTTCAATCTCTACGAGACAGACAACCTTACAGGGCCGGCACTCTCCGAGGACAACGTGACCGTCACCTTCATCCATGGCAACCACACGGGCGGCTCAGAGGGCTCTGTCCAGAGGAGCGGACAGGATTACACGAACCTCATAGTCAATGTCTATGACGAGGACAGGGGGAATTACCCCCAGGGCGTGAACGTGACCTTCTGGATTACCTATTCCGGCACGAGCAAGGACAGCGGCAACACAACCACCACGGATTCATCAGGCAATGCGACCGACTCCTTTGATCCGGGCTGCGGTCCCAAGTACGGTGTGGGGAACCAGACCTGGCTGGCCGGGATCACGGATTCCAGCTACATCAATAAGAACACCACAGACAACTACACTGTTTATATAACGGGTTCCCTGACAAACCAGGTCCAGATACCCAACGGAACCGAGCACCTCCGGGGAACCAACGTGACCGTCAGGGCCAATGTAACCGATGACTGCCAGGATGTAATAACAGGCGCGGGCGTGACCTACCAGATGAGGAATGTGAGCCTGTATGAGTGCGTCTACAAGTCCGAGGAGGGCTCCGGATGGTACAACTGCTCCTTCAACACCTCTGATATGGAGCCCATGGGCTACAATCTCACTGTCAACAGCTCCAAAACAGACCACGCCAGCGAGAGCCTGACACTGGAGTATGTCGAGACAGAGACCAGCTTCTGGGTAGAGACCGAGCCCTGCATGTCCGGGGTTGTGGCCATCCCCTGGGTCGGGGGCTGGTCAGAGACCTTCAATTTCACGGTCAATGTGACGGACGAGGACTATGACCAGGTAATAGTCTACGGCTACTTCAGGACAGAGGAACCGGCACAGGGTTCATGGAACCCCCTTGGGGCGGGGAGCGACAGCGGAAGCGGCATAAACTGGACAGCCTTCTTCCAGCACCAGTTCGGCCCGGGTTACGTAAGCACGATACTCTCTGTGATGTTCAATGCAACAGAGGATGATGAATGGTGGTTCAACACCACACCAGTCAATTTCACTGTAGAGGAGGATGACGTTAACTATACGCACACCCAGGGCAACGAGACCACTGTGAACAGGGTGGGCAATGACAACAAAACCCTGATAATATATGTCTGGGACCAGGACGACCCCGCGCACCCGCCAGCCAGCACCAACAACCCCGAGGGCAGGTTCTGGATAACCACCAACGCCTCTGACCCGGGGTCCTGGGACTCCGGAACCTCGAGGCAGGTGAATGACACAGGATACATCAAATACGAGTTCAACCCAGACGGCTCCTGTACCTATGGCGTGGGCAAGCAGCTCTGGAAGGTGGGCCTTACCACCTCATCACAGTACTACAAGGAATCCAACTCCTCAGAGACATGGAACATAACCATAACCTCTGAGTTCACCCCTGACCTCATAACCCCGCTCAACAAGAGCTTCAGAAAGGGCATTGATCCCGTCCTGCTGAGCGCAAACCTCACGGACCTTGCCTCGGGGTGCGGCCTTGTAAGCGACGCCAACGTGAGCTTCTATATCCACAGGAGCGGATACTCTGACTATTACTGCCAGGCAGCCGAGACCTCCAACCCGGGAATCTATAACTGCACCATACCTGCGGCAGAGACAAACAACCCCGGATGGGTATACGGGTGGTATAACATGACCATCAACGCGAGCAGAGAGTTCTATGCGAACATATCGGAAACCTTCAATGACACGTTCTACATAGGCTCAGACCCCGTCCTCTCCATAACAGGCACCGGGGTCACGCCGTTCTCAGAGGGCTGGGGAAGAACATTCAACTTCACCGTGGATGTCTATGACCTGGACGGAAACAACGTCACCGTCCGCCTCTACAAGAAGCTGTTCAGCGAGAGCGACTACACCCATCTCCAGACAAAGGAATGCGCTCCGTGCTCCAGTGACCAGTACAACCCGACCGTAATGACATTCGTGGTTGACACCTTCACCTGCAGCGACATAGGCAGCTCCAACTTCAAGTTCAACGCCACAGACACCCACGACTTCACTGACGAGTCGGACATAAAGTCCTTCACTGTCCAGAAGGACAGCGTAAACTATCAGGCAAGGACCCAGAACAACACAGACACGGTCAGGCAGGGAACAGATACCATACTCATAAGCTACTACGTATACGATACCGACAGGGGCAACCTTGCCCTTCCAGCTGACGTGAACGGAACCGTCTATGTCACATCAAACGAATGGGACTGGGGAAATCCCCTGTATAATCAGACCAATGATACAGGCCACCTCAACTACTATCTGGACACCAACTGCTCCCACAAGTTCGGCTATCACATATTCAGTACAAGGATAGAGAACGATGACTGCTATAACCCGGACAGTGAAATGTTCTGGCCGGGGAACAGGACCTTCAACGTCTACGGCCAGCTCCTCAATAACATCGACCTCCCCGCCTACCAGGAGCCCTTCAATGTCACCGACCCCGTCCCGGTAAGGCTCAACACCACCTCGGACTGCTCCCTGGACAGGCCGGACGAGGCCATAATCAACAACTCCTACATAACCATACAGGTGATATCACCCTATGGAATCTGGCACGACTGCACCCCGGTGGAGAACGAGACCGACCCCACCCAGGGCTACTACAACTGCACCTGGGATTCCACAGACCACCGGGAGGGATGGTGGTCCATCCAGCTCAACTCCTCCAGGGCCTATTTCAATGACAACAGGACCCACCTCCAGGACTGGTTCCAGCTCGAGAACCTCAACTCCACCTGGTCCCAGCAGCAGGTCGTCCCCCAGGCAGACGGCTGGACCAGGCCCTTCAACTTCTCTGTGAACATAACAGACCCGGACTCTGATACTGTCAACTGTTCCCTGTACATAAACAGGTACGACGGCCAGGGCTGGGTCTTCAGGGGCAACATGACCCTCCACGACCCAAGCGGCGTGGTGGGCCAGACCTGCTGGGTCGAGCTCCGGGACTTCACCGGGGACGACATCGGCGAGAACACCTACATGTTCTACATCCAGAACGGGGAGCCCTCAAACTACTTCAACACCACGAACTACACAGGGCCCACACTCGAGGTGGCCAACACCTCCATAGCTTTCATCACCCCCAACGGGACCACGGTCAACATGACCGGCGACACAGAGCTCCTCACGGTCTTGGTCAATGACACAGACAACTACACGCTCCAGAACTGGTTCCCGCCCGGAGTCAACGTGACCTTCTGGGTGACCTACAACGACAGCTCCCTTAACGTCACCCTGAACCAGACCAACCAGACAGGCCACGCCAACTACCTCTTCGAGCCGGACTGCTCCTTCTCCATCGGGCCCCAGGAGTGGTGGGCCAACGTGACAGACAGCCACTACGAGATGAACACAACCGGCCACAACCTGACCATCTATATCTATGAAGAGCTGGCCATTCAGGTTGAGCAGCCCCTGGGCATCGAGTACCTTAACGGAACCAATGTAACCTTCAGGTTCAATATAACCGAATACTCCTGCGGAAGGAACGTGACAGGTGTTGACCTCAGCCGGCTGAACATAACGGCAATCCATGAGGACACCGGACAGAACTTCACCTGCGACTACAAGTCCGAGGAGGGCCAGGGATGGTACAACTGCTCCATGAACACCTCCGGCTTGCCGGCCCAGGAATACACTGTAATGATTATCGCAGGCAAGGACTACTACAATGACGTGAACGAGACCCATGAATATGCCGAGAGCACATCCGGATTCTTCGTAGAGAGCGAGCCTGTCCTGACAGAGCCCACAATGAACAGCACTGACTATGACGGTGATACGGGGGCCAATGGCTCCTACATGGAACCGCGCAACCTGTCAGTCAGGGTCACTGACCCTGACGGCGACAACGTCAATGTATACTTCTACAGGAGGATGTGGACGGGCTCTGGCTGGGATGACTGGACAGAGATTGGCATGTCCTGGTGCTCCAGCTGCAACAACAGCCTGGTTTACTACTATGACAGTTATGTCTACAGCTATGAGTACCACCTCGGGACATGGCAGTACAAGGCAAACTGCTCTGACCAGGCCAACTACCCGAGGAGCGGGGGGGTGAGCTACTCTGACGAGGTCGGGCCCTTCAACTACACCGTGGAGAAGAACGACATAAACATAACGGTATATGACGGAGACGGTGCCTGGCTCTGGAGGAACGGCTCTGCGTACTACGTGCTTTCGACAAAGGTAAAGAACGTGGATGATAACTTCCAGGAGCTGGCGGGCGGCGAGGCCAACGGCACGGTCTACATAACCAAGGACCATGCCAACCTGGAGAACGTGACAGACCCCGGCAACCCGCCCAAGAACACAAACTATGGGTTCTTCAACTACAGCTTCCACCCTGACGGGGATGATGACGCAACATCGAACTGTGAATATGATATTGGGGTCCAGAAATGGAGGGTCTTTGTGCACAACAACCAGAGATACAAGGATGAGAACTCCAGCCTGCTCAACATAACCCTCAGGACCTTCCTCAACGGAACGATTCACTCCCCCATAGACCTCGCCCCCTATGTCCAGGAAGCAGGGATAAACATAACCTTCAACTTCAGCCTCTTTGACGAGTGTCTTGACCCTGTGGCTGGGGCCAATGAAAAAAACATAACCCTCGACGGGCCTGCCAACTACTTCATAACAAACTCCACCATAGATGACGAGGGAGACGGACACTACACGCACAACAGGAGCGCCTCGGACACAGCCCAGACACCACCCAACTACAACACCACTGCCCAGGCCTGGAAGCAGTACTATGAGATGGTCACGCTCTACGCCAACGATTCATTCACCGTGGGAACCAGGCCACAGCTTCAGTATATCAATCCAATCGTCGACCCAAGCGTGGACGGCTGGGGCTACCAGAGCGGTTTCAGTTTCTTTGCACAGTGCAAGGATGCTGACAACGATGTCATGAATGTCACCCTCTGGAAGAGGGCCACACCCAATGATGAATGGGGGCTCCTTGACTACAACTCATGCCAGGGGACCAACTGGCAGAACGATGCCACATTCACCATAACAACCTTTGACTGCGGGGATATATCACCCAGCGGATGGCACAGCCAGTTCAAGATAAATGCCACAGACGAGGACGGCTACGGCGTGGAGCTCGGCCCCCAGAACTTCACGGTCCAGAGTGATAATGTCACCGTTATCCAGAAACAGGGATATGGCGTGGATGTCTACAGGAACGGCTCAGGCGGCCCAGGGGTCGAGCTATTCCAGGTTCTGATAAACGATACCGATGCCGGCAATGTTCCTGTCCCCCAGGGAGTCAACGGGACATTCTGGATAACCTCCACAGGAAGCGACTTCGACACAGAATGGACGAACACCACTAACGGCCAGGGCTACCTCAACCTCTACTTCAATCCGAACTGCTTCTACAAGTTCGGTGCCCAGCAGTGGATAGGTGGGGTCTGGAATGACCAGTGCTATGATGTTGAGAACTCCACATCACAGGCATTCAACGTCTACGGCCAGCTCCTCAATAACATCGACCTCCCCGCCTACCAGGAGCCCTTCAATGTCACCGACCCCGTCCCGGTAAGGCTCAACACCACCTCGGACTGCTCCCTGGACAGGCCGGACGAGGCCATAATCAACAACTCCTACATAACCATACAGGTGATATCACCCTATGGAATCTGGCACGACTGCACCCCGGTGGAGAACGAGACCGACCCCACCCAGGGCTACTACAACTGCACCTGGGATTCCACAGACCACCGGGAGGGATGGTGGTCCATCCAGCTCAACTCCTCCAGGGCCTATTTCAATGACAACAGGACCCACCTCCAGGACTGGTTCCAGCTCGAGAACCTCAACTCCACCTGGTCCCAGCAGCAGGTCGTCCCCCAGGCAGACGGCTGGACCAGGCCCTTCAACTTCTCTGTGAACATAACAGACCCGGACTCTGATACTGTCAACTGTTCCCTGTACATAAACAGGTACGACGGCCAGGGCTGGGTCTTCAGGGGCAACATGACCCTCCACGACCCAAGCGGCGTGGTGGGCCAGACCTGCTGGGTCGAGCTCCGGGACTTCACCGGGGACGACATCGGCGAGAACACCTACATGTTCTACATCCAGAACGGGGAGCCCTCAAACTACTTCAACACCACGAACTACACAGGGCCCACACTCGAGGTGGCCAACACCTCCATAGCTTTCATCACCCCCAACGGGACCACGGTCAACATGACCGGCGACACAGAGCTCCTCACGGTCTTGGTCAATGACACAGACAACTACACGCTCCAGAACTGGTTCCCGCCCGGAGTCAACGTGACCTTCTGGGTGACCTACAACGACAGCTCCCTTAACGTCACCCTGAACCAGACCAACCAGACAGGCCACGCCAACTACCTCTTCGAGCCGGACTGCTCCTTCTCCATCGGGCCCCAGGAGTGGTGGGCCAACGTGACAGACAGCCACTACGAGATGAACACAACCGGCCACAACCTGACCCTGATAATCATGGACGAGTTGCTCAACAACATAACCTATCCTGACTACACCCAGTTCAACAAGGGGGTGAACATAACCCTCAACGCCACGATTCAGGACAGCTGCGGCAGCAACGTGAGCGATGCAAGTGTCTACTTCATCATAGAGAGCGAGCTCTATGGTGACAAATACTACTGCAACGATACCCAGACGCTCGGGGACGGCCAGTACAGCTGCGAGTTCAACTCAAGCGGCATGAAGGCGGGATGGTATGACGTCACCATGGCCTCGAACAGGACCTACTACAACACAAACCACAGCTATGACTACCACACCTTCAGCGTGGAGACCGCCCCTGTCCTGGTCTTTGCAGGCTACGGCGTTGACCCGGCAGGCGGGGGTTGGGGGGAATCCTTCAACTACTCGGTCAATGTTTCGGACGAGGATGGCGACACAGTGAGGGTGTATGCCTATGAGAGGAAGTACGGGGATGCCAGCTGGGGGTCCCCACTGATAGCCCCCAACGGGGAAGACCCCTACCAGGAGTGCCAGCCCTGCGACAACACCACCCTTACATTCACAATAGACAACTTTGACTGCGCCAACGGCCTGGGCGACAACCTGACCAGGGTGAGGGAGTTCAAGTTCAATGCCACAGACGACCCTCCAGGGCCTGACGACACCGATGAGATCGGCCCCAGGAACTACACCATGACCAAGAACGACGCAAGTATTGAATACGTTCAGGGCAACGATTCATGGGTTTACAGGCCAAGCGGAACCATTACCCTGCAGCTTAGGATATACGACCTTGTCAAGCAGCAGTACGCCAACATACCCAACGAGAGGTCAATTGTGAATATAACAAACATGACAGGCAACTGGATAAGCAGCCCCGTCAACCAGTCAAATCCCCAGGGCTACATAACCTATGAGTTCGACCCGGGCTGCAGCCCCAAGTACGATACAGGACCCCAGCTCTGGAGGGGCTATATCGAGGGCACCCCCTCCAACCCGGGCTGCTATGCAGAGAATGTCTCGGACAACTTCACTGTAAACATATGGACCAGCCCCCTTAACTATACCCTGACCATACCCGATGGGGAGCACTACAGGAGAAGCCTCGACAACATCACCATAAGGGGCCGCGTGTATGACGAATGCGCCGGAGAGATTGGCGGGGTCAACAACGCCACCGTAACCTTTGAGGCGATATCCCCGGCATGCAATTTCGAGTGCAGCGACGATACAGGCAACGACGGGGGCGGAATCGAGGACGAGTTCGAGTCAGGAGGAACCCGTGGATGGTACAACTGCACCTTCTGGGGGCCTGACAACACCTCAAACTGGGCAGGCACCTGCCTGAACGTCTACAACACCACCCTCTATGCCACTAAGAACTTCTACAACAGCTCATCCGCCCTGGTGGACAACGAGTCCTTTGTCCTGACCCAGGTGCCGTCCATAAGGTGGTGGACAAACCCCCACACCATAGACCCGATAGGGGGCGGCTGGGGGGCCAAGCACACCTTCCACTACTATTTCGAGGATGACGAGGGGGCCTCGGATTCCGTGAACATAACCCTATGGAAGAGCGTGGGCGTGGACAACTGGACCCTGATAAACTACACCATACGCAACAACCCCAATGAGCAGCTCTTCACCTTTGTGCACACATTCAACTGTGGCGAACAGGGCACCAATTACTACCTGATTAACGTCACAGACAAGTGGAACGACACCAACGAGACCACTACCGAGAACTGGGACATGGGCAAGGACAGGGTCTATACCTATGCGGGCGCGTCAGATGATGAGGTGGACAGGGAGGGTCAGGAGACCGCCTACCTTAACGTGTACTTCTCGGACCTGGACAAGGGCTACACCAACGTTGTTGCAGGCGTTGACGGCAAGATATGGGTAACCTTTAACGGCTCTGATACAGGCACTTGGGACGACGGCCATGCGAACCAGACCTCAGGCGACGGCTACATGAGGATATGGTTCGACCCGAGCTGCGACCCGCTCTACGAGGTGGGTTCCCATGATTGGAAGGGCGGCATAGAGCTTGACGAATGCTATGAGAACTATGCAGGCAACTCTTCCTCCACCACCCTGACTGTGTACGGCCGTCTCAACTCCACCATCGATACCCCGCAGCAGGGCAACTCCTCTACGGTGGGGGATATGCTCTACAGCAGGTACAACGTGACAGACGACTGCAGTCAGCTTGTCAACGAGACCACAACCACGATAGAGTTCAAGCACCCCACCAGCAGCTGGGATTCCCACACGCCGGCGGATGAGGGAGACGGCTGGTATAATTACGATCTGGACACATCATTCCACAAGGGAGGCTGGTACGATGTCAGGATAAATGCGAGCAAGACCTATTACAGGCCTGACAATTCCTCGTTTTGGGATGACTGGTTCTATCTCGAGAACACCCCGCCGGCCATAAGCGAGGTGAATGTCACGCCCGGCGAGGGTCCCTGGGGAGGGGTCTATACCTACAGCGTGAAGATATGGGACACCCAGCAGGACAACGTGACGTGCGAGCTCTGGGTCTCCACAGACGGCGGCTCAAGCTACTACAAGAAGAACTGGACAACAATCTGGGGGGGCCGGGACTACTGCAACCTCACCGTGGGTGACGCCCTGGACGGGACAGAGTTCAACTGCTCAGACATGGGGACAGACAACAGCTTCCACTTCATGATAGACGACGAGACCAATGTCAACTACACTGACAACATCACAGGCCCCAACCTCACCGCAGACACGGCCATGATAACCTACAGCTTCGGGAACGAGTCTGTTATAGACAGGGACGACTCCTCCTCCAACCACCTGGCCACCTACACGGTCTATACCAACGACACCGTGAGGGTGGGTCATGTCCTTACAGGGACGGACATAACCTTCTGGACCACCTACAACAACTCAGTCTTTGATGGAGGGAACCTGAACCAGACCAACACATCTGGCCACGCCCTGCTCTACTTCAACCCAGGCTGCTCAGGCCCCAAGTATGAGGTAGGGCCCCAGGAATGGAAGGCAGGCATAACAGACTCCTGCTACGCGGCTGTGAACACCAGCCAGAACTACACCCTGGAGATATGGGGAAGCCTCTACGGGGACATAGAGGAGCCTGGCCAGGATGAGGAGTACGAGCGCGGGGTCGAGAACATATCCACCAAGGGCCTTGTCGAGGACGACTGCGGGGACACCAAGACAGGGGTGAATGTCACGTTCAACTTCACCCATGTGGATGACAGTGATGTCTATCCCTGCCTCTACTACACCATAGAGGGCACGATATACTACAGATGCAAGCGCAACACCACCGGCATGAAGGCGAGGTGGTACAACAACACCATGTACTCCTCCATGGCCTACCACTACAGCAACGCAACCACATGGGAATCCCATTTCGAGGTGGTAACCAAGCCTGTCCTGACCCAGGAGACTGCACTGACAAACCCCGGGGGCTGGGGCGAGCGGTTCCACTTCAGCGTGAACCTCACGGATGAGGACTATGATGAGGTTGAGGTAAAGCTCTACGCAAAGAAGCAGTCAGATTCGTTGTGGGGGGTTCCCAAGAACTCCACCATAGCCGACACGGCTGTGGGAGAGATAATCAACCTCTCCTGGAGGGATGACCCCATAGACTGCGGCAACATAGATGACTGGGAGTTCTACTTCAAGGCCACGGACAACAGAAGCCCGCCCTTCACCAATGAGACAGGGCCCGGCAACTTCACAATAGAAAGGGACAATGCCTACATGCTGCTCGAGCAGGGACACGAGGCCTATATATGGAGGAACGGCTCTGACAACTACCAGTTGATTATGAGGGTATGGGACAACGACACCAATAACTACGCAGAGACCGGCACCATTGGCGCAACAAACGCGACCTTCTGGGTGACAACCAATCACTCCCTGGATACCTGGGATGTGGGTAAGTACGAGTTTGACAATGGTTCTGCTTACATATTATATGACTTCATGGATGAGGTGCCGCAGCCCGAGTGCGACTACAAGGTCGGTCCCCACTACTGGAAGGCCGGCGTGGGAGGCCTCAAGGAGGATGTCTGCTACAAGCCCATAAACTCCACTGAATACACGGTCTACCTCAACTCAACCCTGATAATGACAATCCATGAGCCGCACGGCCAGGGGATTCTCTGGGGAACCCCGCTCGATGTCGTGGGTTACATAGAAGATGACTGCAACCCTGTTGAGAACTCAACAGTCCAGTGGGTGTTCAGCAGGAAAACAACCCAGTGGCCAGAAAACCAGGACCAGGCCAATCAGAGCCAGGGGTGGTACAACTACACCTGGACAGAGACATATAAGCGGACCGACTGGTACAACATAACCATGGATGCAGACAAGGAATACTACGGTCCCAACCAGACCCTCAGGGAAGACGCCTTCTTCATTGCCCTGGCCCCGGACATCCAGGACGCGGGAATCGACAAGGAGCTGGGCGGCTGGGGCGAGAACTTCTACGTCTGGGTTGTCATAACAGACGCCGACAGCAACTACAACAACATAACGCTCTGGAAGAGGCAGTGGAACGATTCCCAGGGAGACTGGGATGAATGGCTCCTGATTAACCAGACCTGGGAGTATGACCTCGGGGATGACGAGGTTCACTTCGACCAGCACTTTGCCTGCGCAGATATGGGATGGAACCAGTTCAGGTTCAATTCCAAGGACGAGTTCAACTTCACTGACGACAGCAACAAGACCGTTACCGATGATTCCCTGCAGCTCAAGAACACCTCCTGGAGCGAGGCACCCATACACGATGCCTCTGGCCAGGCAGATTCGGGCTTCAACCACACCGAGACCACTGACGAGGCAGGCTTCTTCGAGACCTTCAATATAACCATACATAACCAGAACGGCACTGTGATGTACTTCAATCTCTCTGTCAACGGGGTCCAGGTCGCAGACAACCAGAGCGTCCAGGACGGCCAGAACGCTACAGTGGACGCCATATCAGGCGGCGCGTCATTCACCCTGCCAGGGGGCCAGGACATAAACTTCACTGTCACGGACGGCCAGGGGGGCTCCGGGGAGGCAAATTACACAACCTACCTGAACCAATCCATGCTCTACCAGAGCTTCTCTACCAGCCACTACATCGATGCGTTCTATGATGTGGAGAGGTTCAATGTCACGCTCCAGAACGAGAACGGGAGCACGCTCTATTTCGACCTCGAGGTGAACGGCATAACAGTGGCCCAGAATCTCAGCGTTGCCCCCGGCGAAAACGCGAGCTACGACGCAAGGCGCCAGGGAGGACTCGACTTCACCCCACCGGGGAGTCAGCAGATATCCATAGCAGTGACAAACGGCTCAGGGGGCAACGCAAGCGCCAGGTTCTCGCTCTACCTCCACTACATAGCGGGCGTGCATGAGTTCTATCTCCAGGAGGACAACGTCACGGTCTACCTCTGCGACGGCACAGACTGCCTGCCCGCGAGCAACACCACGGTGAGGAGGGTGGGTGCCCAGAACGCCTTCCTCAACATCAGGATTGAGGACACGGACGCAGCCTTCGACAAATACCCGGACGGAGTGGACACCGGGTTCTGGATCACCGAGGACTACGAGAACTTCACGGTCTTCTATGACTGCACCACCACCGGGGCAGGATACTGCGACGTGAATCACAATCCGGGATGTGCCACACCTGCAGGAATCCAGAAATGGAAGCTGGAGACCTTGGATTCCTGCTATCAGCCCCTGAACAGCAGCACGAAAAACCTACAGGTCTTTGGCCAGCTCTATGCGAACTATACAACACCCGTGGATGGGGACGTCCTCAACCGCAACCTGACATACACGCTCAACGCAACGGTCAATGACGACTGCGGGACCTATATAAACTACTCCACTCTCACCTGGCAGAACGAGTCCTGGGACCTCATAAACACCACCGATAACGGCAGCCTCGGTTTCTATGACAGGAGCTGGTATATAGGCGAATCCTACGAGCTCGGCCCTGACATCCTCAGGATAAACACCACCAAGACGCATCACGACAAGGGAACCAACCAGACCGATATCCTGATATACGGATGGGCAGGTATAGACACCATGTGGCCCCCCAACGGGACAGAATTCGACGCAGGGGCAATGAACACCTGGATTACCTGCCACGTCTCTGACATCAATACCGGCCAGTCCATAGAGAGCTACAACGTGGACTTCTACAAGAACGGCGTGTACAACGCCAGTGACGACACAGACTGGCAGGGCAACGCCACGTGGTACTGGTACACAGAATGGGAGGACGCTGGCCCCTACAACATATCCTGCAAGATATCAGATGACGATGTCCTCTACTACAATGTCTCTGCCGGAGAGCGCATGAGCAACATAACGGTTAACAGGCAGCTCATAATAGACGAGATAACCAAGAGCTATGGAACCATATACAGGAACGATAGCTACGACCCCCACGAGACCGAGATTTGCGTCCACGTGAACGACGCCCAGATAGGCAACGCCTCCGGCGCCAATGTCAGCTTCTACAACAACTCGGGCTTCATACGCAACTGCACGACAGACCAGTGGGGCCGCTGCAACATAACCTACAATGTGACAGACAACATCGCGCCAGGGAACTACACGATACACATCAACGCCACCAAGGCGGGCATAAGCGATTCAGACACAGTCGAGACCTACCTCGATGTTATAGGTGTGCTCATCCTTAACATAACCTCCCCTGTGGACGAGAGCAAGCACCCCAAGACAGGCACGGTCGACCTGGACGTCAACATAACAGACGAGGCAGGCTCGGTCATCTCCGGGTGCGATGTCGAGTGGTGGAACGAGACCGGGATGCTCACTGACATGCAGACATATCCCAACTATCCCCTGACAGGCCAGGAGGCGGGCAACAGGACCATCACATCCAATGCCACCAAGCAGTACTATGCCGCTGGCAACAATTCCGTGCTCATTACAATCGAGGCTGTTGTTGATGTCTACTATGTTTCCCCTGCAAACTACACCCTTCTCCCGTATCCGGTTCCCTTTGACGTGTTCTGTCAGGTAAGGTACGCCGAGGCAGCCGGCGGGGGGCCCGTGGAGGACTATGATGTAGAGCTCTACTACTACTGGGAGTCCGCGGGCCTGCCCTGGGTATTCATAAACAACTTCACCACCAATCCCTCCGGCTACATCAACCATACCTTTGATCCGGGCCAGAAGGGCAACCTCAATTTCAAGTGCAACATCACAGACAACACCAGCCGGCTCATACAGGCCGGCATCTCAGAGGCTCAGGGCATCATCACCATCCGGGATGTCAACCTGCCTGTCATAACCAACACATCCATTGTCCCCGACACCAGCATCGAGGCCAACCTCAACTACACCAACATCACAGCCAACGTGACCGATGACGTGGGCATCAACAAGGTATGGGCTGACATACTTCTCCCCAACCAGACACATGAGAACGTGACCATGACCAACGAGAGCCTCGGGGGAGACCTCTACAGGGTCAGTTATGTTCCAGTCTTGAGCGGTCTTTACCATGTATGGATATGGGCCCAGGACACCGGACCTGAATACAACAACGCCAGCCTCTATGCAGGCACATTCGATGTCTGGGGCAAGATAACAGGCCTGATAGAGCTCAACAAGACCATACTTATGTCAGGCATAACCCAGTCCCATGGGGCACAGTTCAACCTGAGCGTCAACTTCACCAACCTCGGCCCGCCCACGGGATACTATGTAGAACTCAGAAGCATGGACGACCCCAATGACACCCTGGTGATAAATGATACCTACCAGGATATAGGCAACCTCTCTGTCAACGAGACCTATACCTGGCCCCTCACAGTGGACGTGCCTGCGGGCACGCCGCCCATGCTCATAAGGGTGATGATATACGCAAACTGGACAGACCCTGACCTTACCCTGAACTCCACCCTGAACTGGAGCGACGTCTTCGTGTCCTCAAACCCCATACTGGACATAGTGGAGGATGAGCTGACCAACACCGTCCCGCACGAGAGTACCCTCTACTATGTCGGCAACTTCACGGTCTATTCCTCTGGAAATGATGCCGTGGATGACATAGACATAACCATGGTCGGGGGCAACCTCAGTTCAGAATGCCCGGAGTGCGTGGTCGACATCATACCCGCTGCCTGGGGCAGGCTTGAGGCGGGCTACCAGTTCTCCTCAAGCCTTTACATAGACATTCCCGCAGGCCAGCCCCCCGGGGATTACTGGACCGTGGTCAGGGCCTCGGCCAGCAACACCGAACCCGATGACATGATTCTCACGGTCAATGTACCCGAGAACACGAGCTGGACAAGGACCCCCGGGAGCCTCTCCAGCTATGAGAACCCCATACTCGCACTCCTGAACGCCTCGGCAGCGATAGGCAACATAACCACAACCAATATAGGCAACTCAAGGATTGCCATAAAGGTCTACAGGACCGAGAACGGCTCTGACATGGTCCTGGCAGACCCGGAGTACTTCGAACTCGGCAAGCAGGTCAGCCGGAACACCACCATAAGCTATATTGTCCCGGTTGCCAAACCCAAGGGCATGTACTACGTGAAGCTCATTCTCAGGAACGAGACAGCAGACCCCCAGGAATGGATAACAGACCTCTGGCTCAATGTGACCGACACCCCGCCCCTTATAGATGATGTCAATGCCACGCCCCTTGTATTCGAGGCCGGATATGAGAACGTCAGCATATCGGCAAACATCACCGACAACTTCGAGGTCAGTGACGCCTGGATAAGGGTGGTGAGGCCCACCGACTGTGGATACATCAATGAATCAAAGATGATACACAGCGCCACGAGCGATTCCGGGTTCAACTACACCGAGCAGGTGAACAGCCTCTACGACGCAAGCATGCTCTACTTCAACATTACCATCGAGAACAACAACGGAACAGAGATAAGCCTCAACCTGGCCGTCAACAGCCTCCTCGTGGCTGACAACATCTCCATCCCCAGTGGCCAGAGCGCCACCATAGACGCCGTGGCAGGGGGCGCCTCCTTCACCCTCCCGGGCTACCAGCACATAAACATGACCATGGACGGCAACGCCTCCTATGACGCCAGGCTCAACTACTCTGTCCTGGATGTCAGCGCCTACACAGAGCAGATGAACGGCACTGCAAAACCCTTCTACCACGCCACATACAACTCGAGCCTTGAGGGCTACCACGACCTCTACATCTGCGCCAATGACACTGCGGGCCTGAGCGGGTGCACGTCAATGATACAGCTCTATGGCGCAGGGACCACCCACCTGATAATGACAACCAATGTGAGCGAGGTCAACATAACAGGGATAACCCTGTCTGATTCAGAGGACTTTGACTTCAACCTCACTGTCATGCCGGACTGGGCAAGGCTCTTCAACCTCAGCGTCACCCTGGGGCTCCCAGGCTCATGGTCAGCCGCCCCGGATACCTTCAACTTCAGTGACATGCTCAAGCACGAGACCAAGTCCAACGAGAGCCGGGTGACAGTGGCCACATCAACATGGCCAGGCAACTACACCGTGAACCTGACAGCGAACTGGACAGAGCTCAATGGCTACACCAACGGAACCAACCTCACCTCCATCCTGGTCATGGTCCAGCCGAACCCCGCAATAGACATACTCGAGTCCACTCTGCCCTACTTTGTAAGGAGCGGGGGCACAGGGAACAAGACCATGAACATCTACAGCATCGGCAATGTCAACGCCACCAACATCACCTACAGCTGCATCTGGGGAGAGGTGTGCGAGAACTTCACCGTGGGCTTCAATCCCCTGAACATCTCTGTTCTTGAGCCCGGCCAGGGCCAGCTGGTGAACATCACCATAACGGTGCCGCCCCTGTACAAGGCAGGTGAGTATGCAGGCACCGTGGAGGCCCTTGAGGCGGGCGGCTCAAACGACACGGTCTTCATAGTGCTGACTGTTCCCATAAACCTTTCCTGGTATCACGACCCCGAGGACATCACAATCAACCTGAGCCATGAGACGAGCGGCAACATGGGCTACATCACTGTCCATAATACAGGCAACGCAAGGCTCATTCTCGAGGTCATCCAGTCCGGGAACGGCACCCCCTACATACCCCTGGACAAGGACGAGCTCGACCTGGACATAGCAAGCTCTGACACGATAATGGTCAACTACACACTCCCACATATCGATGACATCACCACCTACCAGAGCCTGATAAGGACCGAGAACCTCTCTGCCGGCGAGCCCACCTACCAGGAGACCTGGGTGACGGTAAATGCCTTCCCCTTCTCCCTTGACCTGACCCACCCCACCCAGGCAGAGCCGACAAAGAACGTCACAGCCAGCGACGCAATCCAGGTTGAGGTGAACGTGACCTATGGAGGGGAGCCCCTGAACCACAGCGTGGAGTTCAACCTCACACTCTTCAATGCCACGGGGAGCTGGCACCTGAACATAACCTCGGCCAACTACTCCAACTACACAGGCCTCTGGCACCTGAACTTCTCTGCGCCCAACATAAGCGAGAACAAGGGCTATGACCTCAATGTGAGTGCCCTCTATGTGAATGCCTCGATATGGCTCCATGACATCGAGATGAAGGCAGTCATCTATATAGACCGGGTTGCCCCGGAAGTCGCAATCGAGGTCCCGCCCAGGGTCCCGGCAAACTCCACTGCCTATATCTACATAAACGCGACCGATTCAGGCGGGGTCGAGCGCGCAGAGCTGGAGGTAACATTCCCTGACAACTCCACCATGGACTTCAACGCAACCTTTGTTGAGAAGCTCGGCGACCTCTACAGGTTCGTGGTGGCCATGAACTACACAAGCCAGGTCGGCATCTACCATGTCAATGCCACTGCCTGGGACCTCTCCGGGAACTGGAACTATTCTGATAAGAGCTTTGAGATATTCCCGGGCGTGATGTGGTCAGGCGACTCCGTGAATATGGAGAAGCTCCACAAGCCACACTTCCACCTGAACTTCACCTTCCTGCTTGCAGGGACATCATACGAGGCCTACAACTTCACCACCGAGGGAGCGACAGGGCACTACAACGAGACCCTTGACATGAGGGCCTATGACATCAACATCACCTTCAGGAACGAGACCGTCATACTCTACGATTCAGAGCTGGTCTATGATGTCTACAACCCCGTGCTCTTCGGCAAGATACCGGGGGTCAAGATGCCCCAGAAATCCCTCAAGGGCTACTATATATACACGCAGCCCGTGAACTACAGCTATGCGAGCCTGGAGCTTGATTGCGAGGAGTGCTATATTGAGGGCGAGTGCGAGCTCTCGGACTTCATGCTCCAGAACCTCGGCATATACCAGTGCGACGACTGGGTTCCAATGGAGGGCTGCCAGGGAACATGGGTCGCCATTGCCAGCACGGTCAACTCGACATTCTATTCGATAGCAGCCAACATGAGCAGCCTGAACGGGGCATTTGTCCTGGCCGAATGGATATGCGGCGACGATGTGTGCGAGTCAGCCAAGGGGGAGTCCAATGCGGGATGCCCGGGCGACTGCCCGATTGTGATACCCGAAGTGCCGAAGCCCGAGGAGGGCGGAGGCGGGGGTGGGGGCGGAGCCGCAGCAGAGGCCGTCACGGTCTCCGGGCCAATCGAGGTCAAGACCACCCTGATTTATGTGACCCTCTCCCAGGGCGAGTACGAGATACACTCCATGGAGATAATAAACAACCGCGCAGGTTCCATAACAGCCAACTTCACTGTCGAGGGCCTGATATGGGACATGGTCCAGATAGAGAGCCCGAGCATATCCATATCAGGCAGGTCTGTGGGTGTGAGCAAGATAAAGCTCTACACCCTCCCGACAACCCAGCCCGGGGTTTACACCGGGGACATCATAACCAATGTGGAGGGCTTCGGCATAACCCACAGGACCCCTGTAACCATCAAGGTGGAGAAGATACCGAGCCCGCTCCTCGACGTCCAGGTAAAGTCCCTCACCAAGTCAGTGGCCCCGAACGAGGAGTTCAGGTACGAGGTCACCCTCGTCAACATGGGAGAGACAGCCACCATAGAGGACATCATTGTCCAGTACACCATCAAGAACCTCAACACAGACGAGATAATGACGATATTCAAGGAGACCGTTGCAGTGGAGCAGAGCCTTACCTTTAGGAGGAACATAACCATACCCTCGGACACCCCATATGACAGGTATGTGATAGAGGCGAACGTGACATACTGGCACGGGAACAAGTTCGCCTTCGCCGCCGACGCCTTTGACGTGACCGAGCTCCCGCCCGTGATAGCGGCCCTCCGCGCGATATTCTGGAACTGGCTGACCTATGTAATCCTCTTCTTTGTCGTGCCCGCGGCCTATGGGGGCAGGTACGGCTACCGCTACATCAAGCTCAAGAAAAAGAAGAAGACCAGGTACATCTTCCCCATGGACTTCAAGAAGCTCCCCCAGGCAGGCCCGAACGCCTTTGTGGTGGGCAAGGTTGCGGAGACCGACATGCTTGCCTACTTTGACATGACCCAGCTCCAGACCCACGGCATCTCCGCAGGCTCCACGGGCGCGGGCAAGACGGTCTCCTCCATGATTGTGGTCGAGGAGATGCTCAAGAGGAACATCCCCGTCATTGTCTTTGACCCGACCTGCCAGTGGACGGGATTCCTCAGGCCCTGCAGGGACCAGAGGATGCTGAAGCTCTACCCCAGGTTCGGTCTCAAGCCCGGGGATGCCAGGCGCTACAAGGGCAGGATAACGAGAATCACTGACCCCAACACCGCTATCGATATCAGGAACTACATGAACCCGGGAGAGATAACGGTCGTCCTGATAGACAAGATGGAGCCGGCGCAGCTCGACATCTTTGTCAGGAAGACCATAGCTGACATGTTCAAGATACCCTGGCCCGAATCTCCAAAGATAAAGCTCTTCATAGTCTATGACGAGGTCCACCGCCTCCTGCCCAAGTACGGTGGCAAGGGCGGTTACGTGGCCCTGGAGAGGGGCTGCCGAGAGTTCCGAAAGTGGGGCATCGGCCTCTGGCTGATATCCCAGGTCCTCATGGACTTCAAGGGGGCCATCAGGGCCAACATATCCACAGAGGTGCAGATGAGGACGAAGTACACAGGCGACATCAGGAGGGTCACCCAGAAGTACGGTTTCCAGTATGCCTCGACCACGACCAAGCTCAGGACCGGGACCGGCATGGTCCAGAACGCCGAATTCAACCACGGCAAGCCATACTTCATAGAGTTCAGGCCGCTCCTTCACGACACAGGCAGGCTGAGCGACAAGGACATAGACGAGTACATAAGGTACGACACCGAGGTCACGTCCCTGATGCAGAAGGCCAAGGAGCTAAAGGCCCGCGGCATCGATACCACGGACATAGAGTTCGAGCTCAAGCTGGCCAGGGACAAGATAAGCCAGACCATGTTCACCATGTCAAAGACCTACATAGATTCGGTGAAGAACAGGATAAGGAAGCTGGGAGGCTAATGCAGATGACAAAGCTGCATAACAGGAAGTTAAGGAGCTGTTGCACTGGAGTGCACGCAGTCCCTTCAGGGACTGATAGAAAGGATATGGAGGTGTTGATATGAAAGAAACCCTTACGGAACTTCAGAAGCACAAGGAGGATATCGAGATACTGCTCTCCACACTCGAGGAGGCCTACAGGGAGGCCAGCATAACCGAGGAGCACTACAATGAGGTGAAGGGCAAGAACCAGAAGAAGCTCGAGGAGCTCAATAAAATGATAGAGAGGCTCGAGAAGAGCGAGGCCAAGAAGGCCGAGAAGGAGAAGCCAGAGCCCGCAAAGAAATCAGAGAAGCCTAGGAAGGCCCGGGGGGCCAAGGAACCCGAGCCTGCCCCAGCTGTATCAGCACCTCCAACAGCCCCTGCCGCACCCTCTGCCGAGACAGCCCCTCCAGTCACAACACCAGAGGCCGAGTCCACGGAATACGCAGGAATACCCCAGCCCCTCACAGACATCGCCGGCGAGGTCGGGGAGGTGAAGCCCGAGAAGGCCCCGGGCGCTGCCAGAGGGGGAAAGCCCGGAACCCTCAGGTACACTGCGGATGAAATCAAGGATATACTAACCAAGACACTGAAGGAAATCAAGCCCCAGGGAATAGAGGTCGCGCCCAGGGTGGACAAGATCGAGGTACAGCTCGAAAAGGTCCGGGCCTACCTTGACTCCATGAAGGACGAGCGCTCCACAGGAAGGGAGGGCATGCAGCGGCTCACTGAGGAGGTGGGGGAAATCCGCTCCAACGTGTCCGGCCTGGACAGGAGGCTCAGCGAGTCCGAGATAAGGGTGACCGGGGTTGACGAGTCCCTGGGAGACATGAGGCCCCAGAGGTTCCTCAAGGCCATGAGGGAGGAGGACGCCTCAATAAAGGTGCACGGGGCCAGAATCGACAAGCTGGATGAGATGACCTCGCTCATGCTCAAGAGGCTGGGCCAGATAGAGAATGTCCTCAAGAGGCTGGGAAGCCTTGAGAAGATTGTCAACTTCTCCAAGGAGGCTGCCAAGAGGCTCCTTGAAATCGAGAACAGGGAAAAGAGGATAAGCAGGATTGCCGACAAGATAGACGGCATATTCATGGAGCTCAACAAGCGCCTGGACGAGTTCGTGCTATACAAGGCCAAGCAGGACACCCTGGACGAGCTCTCCCAGGAGATGATGAAATCCCTGGACGATATCAACATAAAGATGCAGAAGTATGCCGAGAAGAGCGACCTCGAGCTGTTCAGGGACACCACAGAGACCGAGCTGGCCTCAATAAAGACCGGGGCAGGGACAAGCCCCGATGTCCAGATGCTCGGGTCCCAGAAGACCGAAATCGAGGGACTGATAGCCATGCTGGACGAGCAGTTCAAGGCAGGGGCCCTCCCCGAAAAGGAATACCAGAAGACCAAGCAGATAAACCTGGGCAGGCTCAGGGAAATTGACAATAAGATATCCGAGGCCACCCCCGGCGCCCCGAGCCCCCGGGAGTGGGCTGAAAAGGCAACCTCTCCGGGTGAGACCGCCAGGGCCGGCGAACCCGCGCCTCCCATGTCAGCACCTGCAGCGGGCGGGGGGCCTGATGAGACAAGTGAGGCCAAGTCCCCTGAGTCGCAGCCCTCCAAGGCACCGCCTACCGGTGAGAAGCCTGAGAAGGCAGGGACCCTGCCAGGTGAGAAGCCGGTCGAGCAGAAGCCAGAAGCAAAGCCCCTACCAGAGGGCTCCACCAAACCCAGGCCCGAGAAGCCTTCTGGCGACGGGCAGGCGAGCCTGCTCTCGCAACTCGAGGACTCCCTTATGAGGGGCCTGATAAGCAGGAAGGCCTTTGAGAAGGTCAGGAGGCTCATCCCCAAGGGGAAGTCTAGGGGCGAGACTGGGGTGAAAAAGAACAGCAAAGAGGGAGACAGGAAATAGGAGTGATAAATGATGAGAAGGCTGGCATATACACTGGCTGCAGTGGCTTTCCTAGCCCTGCTCATGGTCAGCAACCAGACAGTCCCCCAGGCCTATGGTGATGTGTGGTGGAACGGCTCCTGGCACCACAGGGTAAAGCTCACGGTGAACACCTCCTACTATGAGCGGTTCGAATGGCCGGTCGAGTACGATGTAAACTTCACCTCCCTCCTTGAGGACCTTAACATCACAGCCAGCCTTGACGGGAACTCCACGAGGATGGTCGAGGTCAATGCCAGCGGCGGGGTGCTTCACGAGCTCCCGAGCCAGTTCGACAAGGCCGGGGACTACGAAGCGGGCTCCAATGCGGCCGGGACCATGGTATTCATCCTGAACGGAACGACAGCAGAACACACCGAGAGGTGGTTCTATCTGTATTTCGATACTCAGGAGTCACCAAAAACAGAGGCCTCCTACAGCACAATTATGGAGAAATCCTGGGACGGCGACGAATTCAACATAACCTTCAACAACAATCCCGGGGAGCGATACGGCTTCTTTACCTTTGACACCAACAGGAGCGAGAACACCTCGGGCCTCTACAGGTACTGGCTCAAGGATGACATCCCCCTCGAGCCCTCAGGGCCCGGCGAGAAGACCAGGGAGTTCATCCAGACCACTGACGGTGCCGAGGACCTCGCCTATGACCTGAGGGGAAACGCAAGCTTTTCCGAGGGCCCTGCCAGGATAACAGTCCGCCAGGAGGGCTACGAGACCTACTGGAACGATCCCGGCAACAGGACCAACATGACCTATCTCAAAAAGACCTACAGGTTCTATCCCAACAAGACCTGGTTTGTGGTGGAGCACGAGATTATCAACATAAACGACTCGGTTACCGTGAGCAGGGACTCCTATGCGGGCCTTCCGGGCTTCGATGTCCTAGGTGCGTACGAGTCCGGGTACAAGGTCACCCCTGACCAGTCCCAGGATCCCGGCTCCACTGTATACGGGTTCCCCGGGTTCGGCATGGAGCGTGGAGGCTATGCCCATCTCTGGGAGAACGGGACAGTCAACTTCATCGCAGGCAACTCCTCCATCGGCGGCGCCCCCGACAACGACAGGATAGGAATCAACCTGAGCATGACCGATATCCAGCCAGGCCAATCAATCCAGGACAGGGCTGTCATGGTATTCTTCCACACCGTGAACAGTCCGAACCTGCTTACAGACACCAGCGACCGGTTCATGAACAACATCAACATAACCGAGGGGGAGCCCGAGTTCTGGGTCATCGCCCTAGAGCCGGAGCCGGACCACGACATCTACAACAGGAACGAGTCCGCGATTCTCGGGGCCAACACAACCAGGGACGACTGGTCCCTGGTCGACCATATCAACGCCACCCTCGACATGGGAACCCCTGGGAGCCCCGGAGACGATGTAACCGTGCAGCTCCTGGATGACGGGGCCTATCCAGACCCGATTTCAGGGGACGGGAACTACACAGCCTACTACAACTTCACCAATTCCGAGACCCCGGGCTACTGGAACATGACAGTGAGGACCTATGATGTGGACGGCTCCTTCCTGAACGAGAGCTACTACACCTTCAACATGACAGTAGAGCTCCACGTCAACATAACGATATGGAACGAGACAGGCATCTACAGGGTCGAGAATGCGACAGTGAACGTGACAAACTTCAGGCAGGACATCACGATACCCGGGGCCACTGACATAAACTGCACCACTGCCGGGGACCAGGTCCCTCCAGGGAACATAACAGACCACGGGAACGGGACCTACACAGTGACCTTCCAGACACCCTTTGACTATGGCCTCTACCCACTCAACTGCTCCTTCGGGGAGGACGGGAGCTGGGGATTCACCGTGGAGAACTATACTGTCGAGGCCCCTGAGACCAAGATAAGCGTGACCCCTGACCCCAGCACCTACCAGGCCTACAACGTGATGTTCTATGACAACGAATCCTTCAACCTGAAGGTTACACTCCATAACCTGGAGAACTCGACAGCATACGAGGCAAACATCACCCTGGACCTTCCTGACAACCTGTCCTCCAACTCCACCTTTGAGCCATGCGGAAAGATACTCATAGACCTCTCCTGCACCAAGGACTTCAACATCACGGTTCTCAACAACTCAGTGGCCAGGGACTACATAATCAACATAACAGCAAACTGGACCAACAGGGTGGGCTCCCACGATTCGAACACGACAAACGTCACCGTGACCGTCCACGAGAACCCGGTGCTCGATGTGCTCCAGGAGAACGTGACAGGCATACTCCCGCCCGGCGCGACATCCGAGCTTATCGAAACCCTCATGGTAAGGTCCTTGGGAAACAACGACACCCTGAACATAACACTAACCCCACTCGGTCTGGATAATTTCACCATAGCCTTCACCCCGCCCGACATAAGCTCCATGGGCCCTGGAGGGGAGCAGCCAGTACAGGTGAATGTGAGCATCCCGGCGGGCCAGTCCCCGGGGGTCTATGAGGGTGTGATAAACGTCACCTCTGACAACGGCGGCTACGAGCTTCTCAACACCACGATAACAGTCACCGGGACCAACCTTATCATAAACGCGACACCCGGGACCTATACTGCCTTGTATGTCACCGCATTCTCCAATGAGAGCTTCGATTTCTCTGTGAACGTGACAAACACAGGCAACACCACGGCCTTCAATTCCTATGTGAATGTCTCCCTTCCAGAGACCTGGTTCATAAACTACACCAACCAGTCCTGCTATAACCTGACCAAGGGAGAGGTCTGCATGACATATTTCCTCGTCAACATAACCGAACTCACCCATGCGGGGGATTATGCAATCAATGCAACCATATTCTGGGAGGATATCGGGATATCCTGGAGGAATGCGAGCACCGCCATAAACGTGAGCGTGGCCTCCAATGTCACGCTTGAGGTCCTTGAGGACAGCTTTGACAGGACCATGGAGCACGGCACCTCCATCCTTGTCGGCAACATAACGCTCCGCTCCACAGGCAACGACGACGCGCTCTTCGTCAACTTCACCCTGAGCGGGGAGTTCGAGAACTTCACCATGGGCTTCAACCAGAGCTATCCCTTCAACATGACACCCGGGGACTTCAGGACAGTCAAGGTAAACGCGACCATACCCCCCGGATTCGACCCGGGCTGCTACAACGGAACCCTGAACGTCACCTCAGGCAACAACGGGAACAAGAGCCTCTACCTGAACATAACCGTGCCCGAGAACGGCTCCTGGACAGCCTACCCCACCCACTGCGAGCATGCCCAGAGCCCCAACACAGGGATTGTCTGCAACGTTAGTATAGGCAACACCGGAAACATACAGCTCAACCTCTCGCTCTATCCCCCTGGCGGGGCCAACCACACCACCCCGGGCTGGAGCAGCCACAACATCAGCAAGCAGAACAGCACAAATCTCACTATCTATTATGACATGGGCGGGGATGCGGGCTCCGGATTCTTCCTGACCAACTATACCATAAACACCACAGAGGCATCGGCTGACCCGGACAACATCACCCTGGAGATTGTCCTCAACCCCTTTGTGGAGCCCCTTATCGAGATTGGCATAATCCCTGATATGCAGTCCCAGGCCGATACCGCGACAATGTACATCAACGTGACCAGCCAGTCAGGAGCAGATTTTGACGACGTGATAGTGACCGTGGAGAGGCCCGACGGGACCAACAACACACTCGAGCTGCAGTTCTCCCACAGGGACCCGGATTTCCCCCCGGGCTGCGTCTATGCAATCAATGACCCCGGTGACATGTTCTGCTACAAGATAACCTATCCGGGCGACTTCAGCGGCAACAGTACCCAGAGAGGGAACTACACGGTCTATGTCTTTGCCAACGACACCTATGATGTAAATGCCACCAACACCTCCCTATTCCAGACACACGCCCGCTACGTGGTCTACCTTGACATGCCGGACACCACCCAGGGAAGGTGGGAGAGCATAAACTACCGGGCCCATGACTACCTCGGGGCATCCCTTGCCGGGGCCCCTGTAAACCTCACTGTCAAGGACCCCGACAACAGGAGCGTCTACATGCTCTCGGGCAGGGAGTATGTGACCGATGAAACGGGCTGGGTCTCTGACAACATCTTTGTGATACCCTCCCACGCCTCCCTGGGGGAGTATACGATTTATTCCAATGGCTCCTGGTACGACCCGGAGTTCGATATCTGGACGGGCAACGAGACTGCTGTGACCTTCAACGTGACCGCAGACATGGAGCTCACGGGAAAGCTTGCCATACCGAGCCCCTGCGTGGTTGACCATGCCATGCCTGTATCAGTGGTTGTCCTGCAGAACTATAACGAGCCCGCGGACCCTGATAGCATCAACCTCACCATATACAGAACCGAGGGATACAACCTCGACCTCTGGAAGGAGTATGACATAGATGACTTCAACCACACAGCAGCGGGCTTCTATTCCCTCACCGAGGTTCTGAGCAGCGTCCTTACGGGGACATACCTTGCCCTCCTGAGGGTAAGTCTCGGCGAAAAGGAGACCCATGACATCCTCGCCTTCAGGATATCCTCCTCAGGGCCCTATGACGTCGAGGTCATCCTTGACCAGGAGGAGATAGCCCCGGGCAACAGCATGTATTTCAACATAACGGTCTGGAACAAGGGCGAGGTCGACAACGAGGACGTGATTATAGACTACTGGGTACAGGGCCCTGACCGCTCCTGGGACTCCGGCCAGATAACCCCCAACATCGGGGCAGGCATGGAGATGACATTCCGCCCATCAAACGGCCTGTTCATATATTCCCACCAGCCACCCGGGGGATACACCGTGGAGGTCAGAGTCCTCTATGACCCCTCCATACCGTCCGCCCCTGCCAGCGCAGGATTCAGTGTGACAGGGGAGGCCCCCCCGGAGGAGCCCGGTGGCGGAGGGGAGGGTGAGGGAGCCCCCCCACCCTCGGCCGGTCCCTCGGGAAAGATAAACATAACCAGGATTCCTGATGAGATTGGCGTTATGGCAGGCCTTCCAAGGCCGTTCAACATAGAGGTCGAGGCAGTGGGCGGCCCTCTCCACAACATATGGCTCGGTTTACAGGGGATCCCTGGTGAGTGGGTGATAACCAACCCCGCCAACATAAGCAGCCTGGCGGCCGGAGAGAGCGCGATTATCACGGTCCAGATAACCCCCGAGAGGGGGGAGTCAGGAGAGAGGACAGTCAGGGTGGTTGCCCACTCCACCGAGTCCACGGACGAAGAGGAGTTCCTGCTCAGGATATTCACATCCAAGAAGGACCTCATAAACTTCGAGCTCGTCAGGCTCAAGGCAAAGCTCGAGGAACTCAGGAACAGGGCCGAGCAGGCCCAGGAGGCCGGGTTCGACACCAGCGAGATTGACGACCTCTTAGACGATGCCGAGAACGAGATAAAGCTCGCCGAGGGCTACCTGAGGGAGAACCTCTATGACGCTGCCCTTGACTCTGTCTACGCTGCTTGGGAACTCCTTGACAATGCCGAGAAGCTCCTCAACAAGCTCCTGACCGGTTTCGCGCTGCCACCTGAGATACTGACACTGCTCATATTCGCCCTGGTTGTCCTGGCTGTAATAGCATTCCTTGTATTTGCCTACAGAAAGATGAACAAGAGGCTTTCGCTGATTTTACGCGGAAGGCTCTCCGAGGCCAGGCAGGTTGCAGGGACAGTAAGGGGCGCCGGCCTGGAGACCGAGAAGCTCAGGGAGGAGAAGGCCAAGACAACCAGGATGATGGCTCTCCTCGAGAGTCAGTACAGGCAGAAGATTATATCCAGGGAGGCCTATGAGAGCCTCAAGAACAGGAGCGAGCAGAGGCTGGCCGAGCTTGACAAGAAGATAAGGGAGTCCCTGAGGGCATAGATTGCCGGGAATCTGTCCTAGACGGGCGGGCCCTTTCTGTCAGGGCTGCCTTATGCGGCAAGGCGGGAGATATCCCTTTCTATAGAACCGATTCTCTTCTTGCAGGACTCCACCATTATATCGTACTGAGACTTTCCCAGGCTCCCGAGGTAGTAGTCCCTTTGCATCTTCTTGAGAATTTCATTAACCCTACTCTTCTCTCTCTAGGCCTTCAATGCTCTTCTTTACACGCCCCTTACTCAGGAACAGCCTATAGCTCAGGGAAGCCGATGCCAGGCAGGCCAGCAGCACAATGGCAGCAATCCAGTTGAGGAGGATGAAATCCAGGGCCTGCTGCAAAGGCCCGGAGGCCTGTGAGGTTTCAAGCACCCGGGCTTCTCTTATCCTGTCCAGCTCGTTCAGGGCTTCCATAAGAATCCTCCTGGAGGACTGGTAGTCCTCCCTATAGAACGCTTCCCGGCCATCCTCAGGATGTCCCTGGGGTCATCCTGCAGGTCCGAGTCAATCGTGGCTATGACCTCACCCCGGACTCCTCCAGCCCCCTGTACAGGGCAAGGGATTTTCCCTTATTCTCACTGAGTCGTATTGCCCTGAATCCCCTGTCCTTAATCCTTCTGAGTTCAGAGTATGTCCTATCACCGGAGCAGTCATCGACGGCCATGACCTCATAGTCTGTTCCGCCCATAGCCTCCTGTATCTTTCTGAACATTGGGGCTATGTTCCCTTCCTCATTATAGGCCGTGGTTATTATTGATATTTTCATAAAACCTGAATTAAGCCAACGCGCATTGCATCTGGCGGGCTACCCCTTGCTATCCAATCTTGGTGAATACCTCTTGCTCGGGATAGACCTCAATTCCGGAGCCGGATATAATCTGCATGGCCACGACCTTCTTCTTGTGCTTGATGCCACGCATCTTGAGGACCTCTATCGCAGACTCCCTGATATCCCCCTTCCTTATGTTGTACAGGACAATCACGCCGTCTGCCAGGAACTCTTCTACGCCGCTCCTGCTGAATACAGTGGGGACCTGTTCGGTCTCTGTTATAAGGAAGGATGTCGCTCCCAGTTCCTCAAAGTACCTGAAGAGCTGCTCTATGTAACCCCTGTAGTTCTCCTCCCTACCCACGAAATATGTTGATATTGCAGAGAGGGAATCCACCACTATGATATCAGGCCTGAAGCCATGGGGTATTATGAGTGGCTTTATGTTGATGAGGAGCTCTCCCCTCTCCTTGGCCATCATGGCATCCATGGACTTGCTTATGTCGAATGAGCTGAACCGCTTTATGAGCAGCTTACCGGACTTCTCCATACTCCCGGCATCCCAGCCAAAGTCTTCCATGTGCTCCCTGAGCCTGTCCTCAGTCTCCTCAAAGGACATGTAGATGCAGCGCTTTCCCTGCTTTACAGCATTTTTGATGACCTGGAGGCACATGATGGTCTTTCCGGAGCCCGCTCCCCCTGCCACCAGGACATTGGAGCCCTCCGGGATTCCCCTCTCAAAAAGCTGGTCGAATCCTGCCATGCCGGTCTTTATGAATCCCCTTCTCCCTGCTTTCTTCCCGGCCCTTGATTTCTTTTCCATACACACACCATTGAATATTGACCTTCAGGATATTTATGTGATACCCCATCGACACTATGCCCTGTTGAGATTATCCCTGAGCCTGCTGTAGAGGCGCTTCATTCTACCATAGACGGCAGTGGCCCTCTGGGGGCTGCCCTCCCTGCTGAGCTTTTTGTACACCGAGAGGACCTCCCTGTAGCGCTTTGCCGCGGTGTCAAGCTCACCCTTCTTTATGGAATCCTCGGCCCGGTCTATCATGGAATTCACCCCGTCCATTTCAGGTCCGGGGCCTCGGGTTACAACACCGTCAGGCTTCTTCACAGCCCCGTCTTCCTTCCCTGAATGTGCAGCGGGACTTGCTGCCCCATCTTTCCTGACATGCTTCCCCGGTGTGTGCCTAGTGGCCTGCCTGAGAGAGAACATATCCCTCTCCACCCGGACGATTCTCTTGCTGTATCGCTCCATGACAGTCTCATAGTCCAGCTTTCCCATGGAGTTAAGCCTGAAATACCTGTTCTGCGTCTCGGCCATCAGCCTCCCTATGGAGGCCTTCTCCCTCTCCATAAGACCCAGCCTCCCCTTCAGGGCCGATATCCTTCTCCTCTTCCTGACAAACATGACAGCCAGGACCGCACTCATCAAGACCAGAACAATAACCTGCCAGTACTCCCTGAGAACCAGCATGACCTGCTCACCAGGAGAGGCTCCCAAGCTCTCCTTCAGGGCCGCCTCGGACTGCAGTGTCTCAACAAGCTCGATTGCCCCCCCGAGCATATCCCTGCTCTCCATGTAGTTCTCTGAGTCAAAGAGCGCAGCGCCCTGCAGGAAAAGCTCCGATGCCCTGGAGGTGTTAATCCCCTCCATGGATGCTGCATATATCCTCTCCTCTGCCTGGTCTATCAGCATATCAGCCTCAAGGGCAGCATCCCTTATGCCCCAGACCTCCCTGGCCAGGGCCCCTGCTGCTGCATACTCTCCCCTTGAAAGCATTATACCTGCCTCGTTCAGGGTGTCGTTCGCATAGGAGGTCCCGAAGCCTGCCCCCAGCATGTCACTTATGGCCTGCCCGGCCCCCTCAATCTCCTGCAGTGCAGCATCACTGTCGTGCTGCGCCGCCGCAGAGGCAGCCATCATAACAAAAACCAATGACAGGAACATCACCCCCAATGAGCCCTTCTTCCCCTTCCTGGAGAGCATGTCAATGCCCTTTTCAACATCCCCCAGTTCTTCCCTCATCTTTGTCATCGTTGCCCTGTAGAGGCCCCTGCTCATGTCGCCCCTTTCAAAGTGCCTTGCCTGTGCCTCCTTCATGAACCCTATAATATCATCCCTCTCCCTCTTCAGCATGTTGACAAGTCCCCTGGTCCCGGTTCTGGCCTTCAGCCTGGCCCTTATCCTCCTTATCTCAGCAAGCCTGGATTCGTATTCCTGCATGGCCTTACTGTAGCTTGCTTTTCCTATCCTGGGCTCTTCCCCGAAGTAGTCTCTCTGGAGCCTTATAATGAGTCCCTCTATGGCCCTTCCCTCAAACTCAAGCTCCGTTATCTTCCTCTTCAATATCTCTATGGCAGCCCTCCTTCTGAGGGCAAGGGTGCCAACACCAAAGCCGAAACCAAGACCGGCTATGAGCCACCAGTAGGCATGTGCCAGCATAAGCAGCGGAAGCATGCCATAGGTTTCCATGGAGAAGGAGAGCATAGCATTGTTCGCCCGCTCCTCTGCCCGCCCATAGTCGCCCCTCTGGAATGCCGTCATGGCAAGCCCGTACAGCTTCTCTGACTCGGTGACTGCGAGCCCGTATGTCCTGGCATCCTCCAGGCCGGGGCCTATCCCCTCCAGCATGGATTTGACCTTGAAGGCCAGGCCCGAAGTGCTTATCATTTCACCTGCAAGCCCCTGGGCTGCATCGTAGTCCCAGTCTTCCACAAGGGAATCCAGCCTCTCCACCATGCCCCTGAACTCATCCCCGGAGAAGCCTGCGTCAATCATGCCCTGGGCAGCCTCCCTGGCCTGCTCAAACAGGTCTGACTCGTTACCCGCGCTGTGGACAAAGAGCAGGATGCCTGCCGAGCCGCTGAGGGTCTTGTTAACATTCCTTCCCCTCCCCGACAGCTCTACACCCAACATATACTGGCCGGCCTTGATATAGGGCGGTGCGACAACCGTGACATCAAATCCAATACTGTCTCCATCGTTCACCCCATCAAATCTCTCTGGATAGACCGAGAGATAGGTCAGGGGATAGCCCGAGAGCTCGGGCGCTATGCCGTCTGCGGTGAACGTGAGGTCATAGTTTATGGTAACAGGGAAGCTCCTGTTCTCACCCCTGTTGATGTCTATCCTGGAGGGAGCGTCCAGGGCAAGCTCGTACTCCCTTATTGCAGCACCCCCGCTTATGAAGGTTGTGCCGCCGTCATCCCCTCCGCCGCCCCCGCTCTCGCAGTCATCATCCGTGGAGGGGCTGCATCCCAGGCCGCACACGCCATCATCGCTGTTGCATGAGATGCCAACAACCAGGGAGTCCGAGCCGTTCACGCCCCCGAAGCAGCTGGCGTTTGCATAAAGCAGGGAAGCCCCCGCGCTGGCCTGTGTGGGGCTCACGCTCACCGCTATGGTGATGTCCTGGCTCGCCCCCTGGGCAAGGCTTCCTATGTACTGGCTGGCGTTTCCAGAGATGTTGCTGAACCCCGCTGGCAGGCTGAAAATGAGCCAAACACCCGTGGCGGTCTCGTTCCCTATGTTCTTGGCCCTTGTGGTGAGGTTCACCC
>Ga0315548_1000207_pt1 | contig 55194 bp, 54 predicted proteins | sample SalMarSW160110MG_2_FD_202540 | JGI IMG/M metagenome (GOLD analysis project Ga0315548, IMG submission 202540) | Salt marsh sediment microbial communities from the Plum Island Ecosystem LTER, Massachusetts, United States - Salt Marsh Sediment SW1601-110 ... | reverse complement strand
AGTGGGGGCCCTAGTGGCGGAGGTGCCGCCGCCGGCGTCACCCCGGTATTAGGTTACGTAACCAGCAGCGGCAAATTTACCGAAGATGTCACCGCTAAAAGTGAGGACAATAAAGTCGAGCTCTACATACCGGAGGACACCATAGGTAAAAATAAATACGGGGCGTTGCTGTCCAGCATAAGCATAAAAGAGGAGGAGAACCCGCCGGACCCGCCGGAAAGGTCCGACGTTGTGGGGCTGGTCTATGACTTTGGCCCTGATGGGGCCACCTTTGACCCACCGATAAGCCTTACCGTTAAATACTCTGAATCCAAAATACCCGAGGATGTTGCCGAGGAAAACCTGATTGTCGCCTACTGGGATGAGGACGCGGATGAATGGGTGGAGCTGGAAGGTACGGTTGACCCGGAGGACAATACCATCACGGCGGAGGTGAGCCACTTCACCGAATTTACCATTCTGGCATATACCAGACCGGCGAGCTTTACCGTTGCTGGCCTATCAATAAATCCGACTGAAGTGGGCATCGGGGAGACCGTCGTTGTCAGCGCTACCGTTACCAATACCGGCGACCTCGCCGGCACTCATGAGGTAATTCTCAAGGTGAATGGTGGCGAGGTAGGGGTCAAGGAAATTGAGGTTATCGGGGGTGATAGCGAGAAGTTAAGCTTCATCGTAATCCCGGATGCTGTCGGGACCTATATAGTTGACGTTAATGGACTGATTGGTTCGTTTGCCGTCGTGGAGAAAGCCTTATCCGCAACGGCACCGCCACCGGCAACTCCTTCGCCTCCGACCAAGTCGGCATTGTCTCAACCATCCCCTCAACCTGAAGCGCCTGAAACTGAGAAATCGCCTCCAAAGCCGCCGGCGCCATTACCGCCACCCCCCTCCGGAGGACCAGGCAACTGGCTTCTTATTGGTGGTATAATCGCCGGAGCGATACTGGTGGGGTTATTCGTTTTCTTCCTGATTCGAAGGTTCACCTATTACTAAGATAAAAATGAAGGCGAAAAGACTACTGGCTCTACTTGCTCTCTCTCTTCTGGCATGTGCCTTATTAAGCGCCTGCCCCGCTCAGACTTCACCATCCGCGCCACCGGCAGAAAAAGAGCCCGGCACCATCACAGTAATCATTACAATTTCCCAGGATTTCGGACGGGAACTGATGCTTGGTGAAACGCTGGAAGTATTGCCGGATACTTCCGCGATGGCGGCACTGATGGAGGTAGCCGAGGTTGAAACCGCCTATGGCGGAGGATTTGTCAATGCCATAAACGGGGTTCGCTCCGGTTATGCCGGGAGTCAGAAAACGAAAAAGGACTGGTTTTTCTATGTGAATGGAATTCAGTCCAATATAGGGGCGCTCGATTATAAACTGCATGATGGTGATGTCCAGCACTGGGACTTTCATAGCTGGGGCTTCCGTCATTTCATTCCAGCTATTATCGACGCTTATCCGTCGGCTTTCCGGCATGGTTTTGGCGGCAGAGCGAGGCCGACCCTGATTGTGTGTCCTGATTACCTGAAACAGGATGCCGTAAGGCTGGAGGAGAAACTGGCTCAGCTGGAAGTAAAGGATGTCGGCATCAGAAGTATTGACGAATTAGACGAAAGCGAGAAGGGAAATTCTAATATAATTCTTGTCAGCGTTCCAGGAAACCGCCTTATCTCGGAGCTGAATCAGAACTGGCAGCGGCTGGGCTTTTTCGCCTACTTTGAGAACGGAGACCTCATTGTCATCAATAACGATGGAGAGGTAACTGCCGAATACGGTGCTGGCGCCGGGCTCATTCAGGCCACGCAAAACCCCTGGAACCCAAAGGGAATCGGCGCCTGCGAAAATGTGGTCTGGCTGGTTTCGGGCACGGACGAAGTCGGGGTGGAAAATGCCCTGGATGCTTTGATTAACCATCATGGCGAGTTCCAGTATGCCGGCGCGGTGGTGGTGGCAGACGGGAAGATAATTAAGGTACCCCGGTGATAAGTTTCAGATATAAAGATAAAGGAACTGCCATCCACAAGCTCAACCCTTTCTGCAAGCTGGGATGGGTCACCAGCATTTTTGTCCTCGCCTTAATCTTCGATAACCCCGTTTACGTTGCGTTGCTGTTCCTGGCCACGCTGCCTCTCGTAATAACGGCCAGGGTGTGGAGAGAGTGGGCGTCTGTTATGAAGTTTGCCTTCTATCTCTGCCTGTCGATAATCATTATCAATGCCTTTGTTAGCTCCCACGGTTCCCATCTTCTGTGGCAGGCTCCGTTCCGGATTCCAGTACTAGGCGCTCCGGTCTTGACTGTGGAGGCGGTGCTCTTCGGGGTGGGCATGTCACTGCGGCTGCTGACGATAATCTCCGCCTTTGCCATACTCACCTTCACCATTCACCCCGACGACCTGATGCTAGCGATGATAAAATTGAAGCTGCCTTATAAATCGGTGCTGGTGACCTCACTCACCACCAGGTTCATTCCCACTTTGATTGATGATGTGGAACGCATCAGCGATGTGCAGAGGTCAAGGGGCCTGGAGCTCGACCGCGGAAAGCTGTTCCAGCGAATAAAGAGTCGCATGGCAATCATCATCCCGCTGCTCTCCAATTCCCTGGATAGAACCGTTCAGATAGCCGAGGCTATGGAATCGAGGGCATTTGGCCACGGGGAAAAAAGAACCTTCTACCGCGAAGTAAAGCTGAGCAAAGTTGATGTCGGCATACTGATAGTCAGTTTTCTTCCTCTTGCGCTCGGCATTCTCATGCTCTGGCTGGGTCAAGGCGGCTACCAGTACTATCCAACGCTGGAAAAGATAAGCCTCGGTGGCCTGGAATACTTTATGCTGGCGTTGCTGGCCTTTTCGCTGGGCATGATGACACCGCTGGCGTCGGCGAAGAAGAGGATTGACCTTGATTAAGATACAGAACTTTACTTTCTATTACGGCGGTGCGGAAAAGCCTGCCCTCAAAAACATAAATCTTGAGATTGCGGACGGAGAGTTTGTTCTGGTAACCGGTCCGTCAGCGGGGGGAAAATCAAGCCTGTGCCGGTGCATCAATGGTCTGATTCCCCATTTTTATGGTGGAAAAGTGACTGGCAGCGTGGAGGTGCAGGGGCTCAATACATTGCAGCATTCCCCCAAAGAGCTCGCCACCAGGGTAGGGATGATATTTCAGGACCCGGAGAACCAGCTGGTAACCCAGGACGTGGAAAGGGAAATCGCTTTTGGCCTGGAGAACCTCGCCTTCCCCAGAGACCTGATCGCCAGGCGGATTGAGGAATCGCTGGACACGCTTGGCATCTCTGCCCTTCGTCACCGGCCGCTACACGAACTGTCCGGCGGCGAGAAACAAAAGATAGCCATCGCTTCGGTTCTGGCCCTCCATCCCGAAATTTTGATTCTCGATGAGCCGACCTCGGAACTGGACCCCAAGAGTGCTGAAGAGGTGCTTTCCATAGCGCAGCGATTGAACGATGAGCTGGGCATCACCGTAATCCTGATTGAGCACCGGCTGGACAGAGTAATCCAGCATACTGATAGATTGATAGTCCTCGATGGAGGGGAAATCGTTGTTGATGGCAGCACGAGACAGGTTCTGCAAGAGAATTATCAGGAAATCTCTGGTGCCGGAGTTGGCATGCCGCCGATAATCAAGCTGGCTCACCAGCTGGAGATAATGGGCATCACCGATAACAAGACGCCTCTTACCGTGAAAGAGGGCAGGGTTATGCTTCAGGAAGTTTTTCAGAAAATCGCTGGAGAGTTACCTCAACAGGAGAAAAAGGGTATCAATAGACCGGCGATTGAAGTGGGAAAACTGTGGCACGTCTATCCTGATGGTCCGGCGGCTCTGAAGAACGTAAGCCTGGCCATAGGTGAGGGAGAGTTTGTGGCCATTATGGGGAGAAACGCCTCAGGGAAAACGACCCTGGTGAAACATTTCAACGGTCTTTTGAAGCCCACTAAAGGCTCGGTGGTGATTCACGGAACCGATACCGGCAGGGCTACCATTGCTGAGCTGGCGAGGCAGGTCGGCTTTGTTTTCCAGAATCCCAACGACCACCTCTTTGCCGATACCGTCGAGGAGGAGATAGGCTTCGCCTTGAAGAATCTGGGTCTGGAGAATGGGGAGGTAAGGTCGCGGATTGACGAAGTATTAGGGAGGTTCAGGCTGGATAAATATAGGAGGCAGTACCCCCGCGCCTTAAGCGGTGGGGAGAAACAGCGGGTGGCGCTGGCCTCGGTTCTGGCGGTTCAACCCAGGATTCTAATCCTGGACGAGCCAACCAGAGGCATGGAGTACCGCCTTAAGTCTGAGTTGATGGCTTTTCTCCGCGACTATGCAGGACAGGGAAACACCGTGATTCTGGTCACCCACGATGTAGAAACAGTAGCTGAGTACGCTGATAGGGTGCTCTTACTCGGCGAGGGTAAAGTGGTGGTGGATGGGAACAAGCGAGATGTGCTCTCAAGGGCACTGCTCTTTTCGCCGCAGATAAACCGTCTGGTTCAGGCATTTGCTAGGTATGGCGTGCCCAACGATATATTGACCGTTGACGAGGTCTTGCACCTGTTGAAATGAGAAGAAGCTATTTTTTCCTGGGCCTCATACTGCTCATAGGTATCGCCGCTTTGGTGGCCCCTCTGTTTCCGGATACTCCCCTGAAGGTCTTTTCCAACTGGGGTCTGACGGCAACTATCCTGGTTATCCTGGCTATCATAGCGTTCTTCTTTGAGTTTGAAGCTACGGCTATAAGTTCAAAGGAAATCGCACTGGTTGCCATGCTGGGGACCATATCCGCAGTAGCCAGGGTCCCATTTGCCGTAATGCCAAATATTCAGCCATGCACTTACTTGATAATTTGTTCCGGGTATGTCTTCGGGCCGGTTACGGGATTTATGGTTGGGGCGATGACGGCGCTTGTTTCCAACTTTTTTCTTGGCCAGGGGCCGTGGACACTGTATCAGATGTTTGCCTGGGGTCTGGCCGGTGTTTCCGGGGCTTATCTCAAGCGATTTAAGCCGGGTAAAATAGCATTGATTATATCCGGTATTATATGGGGTTACCTCTATGGCTGGATAATGAACATCTGGTACTGGGCCTCTTTCATTTATCCTCTTGATTTCAGGACCTTCCTGACTTATCAACTGACGAGCATTTGGTTTGATACCTTTCATGCTCTGGGCAACGCCATTTTCTTGGGGTTATTCGGGATAAAGACCATAGCGATATTGCAGAGATTTAAGAATAGATTCAGTGTGGAATACTCTTCCAGCGGAAAGGAGCGAACCGGTCTGGGAAATCTCACGCAATGATGGGAGGTCATACTGCTCCCCCGGTTCGGAACGCTAATCGTACACTACGCTGGGTAACCACAGGATTATCTGCGGGAATATGATAACTAAAGTCAGACCAATAAGTTGGAGGCTCACGAAGGGAATAACGCCCTTAAATATGTCAGTGAGCTGGACCTCGGGAGGAGCCACTCCCTTAAGATAATATATGGAAACGGCAAATGGCGGCGTCAGGAAGGAAGTCTGTAAATTAACCGCAAAAACCAGGGCAAACCAGAGAGGATCGAAGCCAAGGGCGGGTATTATCGGAGCCAGAATGGGGATGAAGATTAAGAGTATGGCAATCCAGTCAATAAGAAAACCCATAAGGAAGATGATGAACATGATTACGCCAAGGACACCATAGGGGCCAAATGGCAGTCCCAACAAAAATCGGGTAATCAGGTCGCCGCCGCCCAGGGCCAGAAACACGCCGCAAAAAATACTGGCTCCCACGGCTATTATCAGCACCATGGCCGATATTCTGATAGTGGCGTAAACAGATTCCTTCAGACCTTGCCAGCTAAATCTCCGGTAAGCGATAGCGAGGAGCGCACCACAGGTAGCGCCGACTGCTGCAGCTTCAACCGGAGCCGCCAGCCCCATGATGATTGACCCCAGAACGGCCACAATAATCAGGAAGAACGGAACCATACCGGTTATCATTGAAACAAGTAGCTTAAGTATTGGCATTGCCCTTTCCTCGGGCGGCAAACTCGGACCAGCCTGAGGCTGAATATAGCATCTGATGATAATATAAGTTAGGTACAGGCCGGATAGAACCAAGCCGGGCATTATACCGGCGGTAAACAGCCTGGCCACCGATAGACCAGCTAAGGGTCCATATAAAATGAGCATTATGCTCGGTGGAATAAGGATGCCCAGAGTCCCGCCGGCCAGGATGCTGCCCGTGGCTAATGGTACGTCATAGCCACGCTTCATCATGGCGGGCAGGGCCAGCATACCCATAACCGTAACCGGGGCACCAACTATCCCGGTACCCGCGGCAAACAGGGTGCACAGAAAAACGGTGGCCAGGGCTATTGACCCTCTTAGCGGCCCGAAAGCCACCTGCAAGATACCAAAAGCCCTTTCGGCAATACCAGCCCGCTCCATGACACATCCCATAAAGACAAACAGTGGGACGGCAGGAAGGGCATCATTCAGCATTACCCAGGCAGTGCGGGAGACCATCTGGCTGAAAACCACCTGACCCCAGCCGATGTAGCCAAATATCAGCGCAATACCGGCAAGGACAAAAGCAACATGAAACCCGGAAAAGATGCCGATCATAACGGCGACAAACATCAACAGGGCAAGAGTTTCAGACTCCATACTCTTTCCCCCTTATGGCAAGGCCCAGGCAGCGAATGAATTCGGCAATGCCCTGAAGCGTTAGTAAAATAATCGCCACCGGCAATACCGTCTTCAGGGGATAAATCGGCGGGCTCCAGGCACCAGCCGTACTTGTCTCATGCAGTGACCAGGAGAAGGCGACATAAGGTATCCCTTTGTAAAGCAACACTGCCATCACCGGGAAAAAGAGCACCAGGAACAGAAAAGCATCAAGGCCCCCCTTCCAGCGCGGTGGCAGTAGCCGGGAAAAGACGTCTATCCTGACGTATCCCTTGGCGTAAAGCAGGTAAGCAGCCCCCATCATAAAATGGGCCCCATAAATCATGTAGGTCAGGTCGTAAGCCCATATCGTCGGGGCATTAAAGACATACCTGGCTATCACTTCGTACATTAATCCCACGACCAGAAGGACAATGAGCCAGGCAAAAAGCTTGCCCACCGTCTCGCTAGTCTTATCAACAAATTTTAAGAAAAGGCGCAACTCCGCCTCCTTATCCTTTATGTAAATTTAACCTGCTGAAAAGCTAGAACCACGCATTTAGCTACCACTCATAATAGGCTAGTAGGGTCATTATTGCAACCCTACTAGCCTATTATTTGCCAGCGTTTTAAGCTGGTTACTTCCAGTAATGGTCAGCAGTGAAAGAATAGTCCTTAAAGAAAATTCCCCGGTAAGGGACAATCTTCGAGGCCCAATCACGCTGCGACTCGAGAATCTTGGCAAAGCGGGGGTTCTTGGCAGCTTCCGCGGCGGACACCTTATCCCAGGCGTCCAGAAGCTTCTCCAATATCTCATCTGGTGACTTAACCACAGTAACACCATGCTTGGTTGTAAGCTCATTCAAAGCCCACTGGCCCAAGACATACTCTTCTATGGTGTTCTTCAGCAGCATCTCGTTGCTGACTGACTCGACCAAGTTCTGAAGGTCCGCAGGGAGCGCCTCCCAGCGTGCTCTATTAATCCCCAGTTCAACATACCCGGTTGGCTGGTGGACTCCAGGGGCATGGTAATACTTGAGAACGTCAGCGATGCCCAACAGCATGTCGCTGTGAGGGTCGCTGTATTCAGAGGCATCAAGTACGCCCTTTTCCAAGTTCGGAAGTATCTCGCCGCCGGGTACAGTCATTACTGACACACCGGCCTCTTTAAAGACCTCGGCGGCCATGCCAGCTACCCGCATCTTATACCCGGCAAGGTCCTCCCACTTCTCCAGCGGCTTCGGGAACCAGCCCAGCGGCTCTGGGAACTCCCCCTTCACAATAAAGGGCATAATATTCGTATAGCCAAGCTCCTGATAAAGCCCCCGGTATAGCTCATAGCCACCGCCAAAGAACATCCATCCGGTATGATCCCAGGTGTCCATGCCGAAAGGACCACCGGCAGCAGAAGCAAACAGGGTGAAGGCGTTATCTTTGCCCACCCAGTAACCGGACCAGGCAACGTATCCGTCCAGAACGCCGTCATTACAAGCGTCAGCCTGCTCAAAGGCGGCGACTATCGTCCCCGGAGCCAGGTATTGTATCTTTATCCGGCCCAAGCTCTGCTCTTCTATCCTCTGTGCGGCTCTCTCTCCTGATAGATAATCCCAGCTGCCCACGCCAAAGGCACTCTGTACTTTCCACTCAAAGACCTCGGCAGGCGCTGCCGGTGCCGGAGTTGGGGCTGGTGCCGGGGCAGGTGCCGGTGCTGGTGCCGGGGCTGGTGCTGGAGCTGCACATGCGGCAACTAGCCCACTCAACAACACTGCGACCACAACCAAAGCCACTAGCATTCTTTTCTTCATTCTCTACTCCTTTTTTCGATTTTCGATCCAGCCGTAATAAATTGCTTCTGTAGAAAAGCTATCACCCCCCTTTATATTTAATGCCTGTTTGGCCTCCACTTTTCAGTTTGGAAAATTTATCAGCTCATCACTTTGTATTCTCATCAAACAATCATACTGATTGTGGCCGATTATAATATGAGCAGCCTGATTTGTCAAGAGTCCTGATTTCTCTATAAATAACTGATGTCAGAGACTTTCGCGGAAATATAAGTCTCTCAGAGCGCTTTCACCGGGAAAGAGCGTGGTAGGCAGGAAGGAGGCAGCAGATTCCCGACAAGCGGCAGCCGATCCGTGATGACGGATGAGCCCCTTGCGTTTCTGGTGGAGCAATTATCACAATAATCGGCACGAATCAGCGCTTCAAGGCTATCCCGTAACGGTCGGGATGTTCTCTCAAGTCTTGCTCAAATATATCCATTATGGCTTCCGGAGTCGAATAAAGCGGCTGCCAGCCCCATTCTTTTCTGGCATAGCTATCATCAAACACTTTCATAGCACCAAAAGCTTTGTAGAATCCGGTCTGGGAAAGCGGGTCTGGTTTGTAGCTTACCTTGAATTGGGGAAAGTGGCTTTTAAGGGCAGCCTCCAGTTCTTTAGCCGAGGTAACGGCCGGAATGCCCGTTACGTTATAGTTGACCATCTCAATATTCTCTTTCGGGGCTTGCAACACCATGTCCGCTGCCCTGGCGGCATCCCTGACGTATATCATGGAAATTGTTGATTCCGGTGTGCCGTAAACGCATTCATTGGGCTTACCCCAAATGGCATCCTGAATCATGGGGGGTGCCCAATGACCGGGCGTCCGAACGTTCGGGCCAATCATGTGGGCATATCGAATAGAGCGAAAGTCCAAGCCAAATTTGTTGCGGTAAAACCTGCCCAGACCTTCACCATAAAGTTTCCCGCAGCCGTATATGCTCACCGGCCGCTGAATGCTGGTATCCGTCAGGACTTCCTCAACCTGCAAAGCGAATGTTCCCAGAGTACTGGTGAACATCATTTTCCCCACACCACACAATCTGGCGGCTTCCAGCACATTGTAGGTCCCGATAACATTGGTGCGGAAAGAGGCCCACGGGTTAAGTTCGGACACGTAGGTAAGCATAGACCCCAGATGATAGACCTCAGTGATGCTGTTATCCCTGACCACGTTCAGCACCTCAGGCCAGTTGCCCAGGTCTCCCTGCACTATCTTCACCTTTTTCTCAATGTCTTCTATGCGATGCCGGTTGACTATAATGTCAAGCAGAACAACGTCCTCGCCACGTTCAACGAGAAGACGGGCCAGCTCTGAACCAATATATCCGGTCCCTCCGGTAATCAGCTTGGTCATGGTTTATCTCCTTCCTCCGATACTAAATCGGGACTGTAATTATCGGGCAAATGAACGTTAGCTCCGCACTGGAACCGGCGCAAAGTCCCTCGCCCAGAGGACATATGTCTTTATTAAAAGTATCCATTATACCCAATGATAAGCTATTTGGGGAAACTATCTGCCTTTGAGATATTCTTTTGTCTTGCTTGCCAATCCGAGCAGTAACTCGTTGAGCTTCAGAGGTGGAATGTAAACACAGAAGAGCTTCAGAGTTTCGGTCCCGCTGGTGTTTCGGCACTCGTGCTCTACTCCTTTTGGTGCCAGTATCACTGAATCCGTCTCTATCTTTACTTTTTCGCCACCCATTATACATTCGCCTCGTCCAACACAGTACATTACCTCATCACATTCCTCATGCGTATGCATACCACTGGTACTTCCCGGCGGTATGTGCGAAAAAAGAACTGTAGCCTTACCATAGCCTGTGGTCTCTGGACAGGCTATCAGCTTCAAATATCTTTCCCGAGGGGGCTCTGCTTTTACCGCGGGAAATTCCCATCCGTTATAGACCAACTTTGCCATCCATTTCCTCCTTTTTGATTATTCTGGCTTAAATAATATGTGTTTTATTTGAGTTGGTGTCAAGTTTACCAAAACATGCCACGAGAAATCTATACCTGCCACTACCGTAATTCACCCACAACTGCTATATTAATTACAATAAATATAAAGGTCTTGATAAAAACTGCCGAAATAAACAAAAAGTCCCACCCGATTATACAACATAAGTTTCCAAGAGAGAACAGGAACTGGTTGTATCCAGCGTTAATGCTTTGAATATGCCCCCTTTGCTAAGGGACAGAATAGTGCTCTCGATATTGTCGTCTGTGGCTACTGCCTGCTATATTAATAACAGCTATGAAGAAAACAAGAGCCATTGATGGAGGTTTAAAGTAATATGGAAGCCGAAGTCGTCATGCCCCGGCTAGGCCAGGAAATGACCAAAGGAACTATCGTTGAGTGGTACAAAAGGGAGGGCGACCGAGTAGACAAAGGGGAGCCCCTTTTTCTGGTAGATACTGAGAAGGCTACTATAGATGTGGAGTCAGAAGTAGCCGGTATTCTCAAAAAGATACTAGTGGGCGAAAGTGAGGAAGCAGACGTGGGGCAGGCAGTCGCCATAATAGAAACGTAAATTTGGGGAAAGGTGCTATTATGACCTCAGGAAGTGCAGAAGGAGAACAGAGACAAGAAAACCCGGTAGTTGAAGTTATTCCCCTGAAGGGCTGGCGCAAGGTTCTCGCCGAGCAGATGCTCAGCAACCACTTAACCTGTGCCGAGGTTACCCAGATGAGGGAGGTTGATGCCACGGAGCTGGTGAACCTGCGCCAGGCACTGCTTGGCCAGCCGGAAGAAAAATACGGCTTCCGGCTCTCATATACGCACTTGCTGATAAAGGTTACAGCTCAGGCGCTGCGGCAGCACCCCATAGTTAACTCCTCACTGGTAAACGAGGAGATCAGGGTCTTCAGTGATATTAACATTGCCATGGCAGTAGCTCTGGAAAGTGGTGGGCTGCTGGCGCCGGTAATACGTCAAGCAGATAAGAAATCGATTGTTGCCGTTGCCCAGGAAGCGCTCGAATTGACTGAGCAGATAAGAACGAGGCGGTTCAATCTTGATATTCTGCAGGGGGGCACCTTTACCATAACCAATGCTGGGATGTATGGCACCGATTTTGTTACCCCGCTGATAAATGCCCCCCAAAGCGCTGCTTTAGGCGTGGGCAGGCTGGTACTGAAACCGGTGGTGCGGGATGACCAGATTGTCATCGGCACGACGATGGGACTGAGTCTGACCTATGACCACCGCGTGCTCACCGGCGCCACCGCCGCCCAATTCTTTCAAACTCTGGAAGATATTATTGAAAACCCAAAGCAATTGGACCTCGGGATTTAAGTCGGGTAAGCCGATAAATTTCATACTAAGGGGGGACATAGCGGATGGCACTATCGAATGAGATTCTGTTGCGTATCTACCGTGACATAATCAGGCAAAGGACTCTGGACTATCAACTCATCAAAGGAGCCAGATCAGGCAAGATGCCGCCCGGGTGGCACAGCGGGTTGGGACAGGATGCTATCGTCGCACCGGTAGCTCTTCTTCGCAAGGATGACTACGTTACCTACACCCACCGCGGTGCTTACGTCTGGATTACCCGCGGCATGTCAATGAAAGAAATACTCGCCGAGTTTTACGGTAAAGCCACCGGTTGTGCTGGAGGTTATGGTGGCACTCACATTGCCAAGCCGAGCCTGGGCATTTTTGGCCGCAGCGGGATGCAGGGAGGCCACTTCCCACTGGCGGTGGGCATGGGCATTACCGCCCAATTGAATGGTAAGGGCCAGGTGGTGATGATGTTCTTCGGCGATGGCTGCGGCAGCAGAGGGCATTTGCACGAAGCTTTTAACTTTGCTTCAGTATGGAAGCTTCCCATCATCTGGATGTGTGAGAACAATGGTCTCTCCATGTCGGTGAAAATGGAAAAAACCTGGGCGATTCAGTACATCGCTAGGATAGCCGAGAATTACGCCATGCCGGGCAAGACAGTCGACGGGAATGATGTAGTTGCCGTGGCTGAGGCGGCCGATGAGTTCATCGCAAGGGCCAGAAGAGGCGAAGGTCCCGCCTTGCTTGAGATGATGACTTACCGCTGGCGAGGCCATGTGGAAGGCGACCCGATGACCTATCGGACTCGGGAAGAAGTCAAGGAATGGCAGAAAAAGGACCCGGTTCCTAGGTTTGAAAAGGTACTATTAAACAAAGGATTAATCACCCAAGAAGACATTCTCAGAGTCCAGAAAGAGGCTGACGACGAAGTAGCCGAGGCTCAGAAATTTGCTGATGAAAGTCCAGACCCAGACCCCGGGGAAATTTTCACCAAAGTATATTCTACTTCCCATACGTAGGCGGTTCAATTGAGAAGGAGACGAATGCCATGAGAGAGATAAATACCGTCCAAGCAATATACGAAGCGATAGCGGAAGAAATGAGGCGGGATGAGCGGGTTTACCTCATTGGTGAAGCAGTAGGCCCGGCTGGTGTGGGCGTGATACGCCCACCGGTGGAGATTTACCAGGAATTCGGTGCCTTGCGGGTCAGGGAAACGGGGATCATTGAGGCTACATTGGCTGCTTCATCCACCGGAGCTGCTCTCACTGGCAGTAGACCTATCGTTGATTTTTCTTTTGCTGACTTCATGTTTCCGGCATGGAATGAGATTTATCAAGCAGGACTATGGCGTGCCGGGCATGGCGCTGCTGAGAACATGAAGATACCATTAGTCTACATGGCAGCGATAATTGGTTACAGTGGTGGCGGGTTTTCGCACAGCCGAGCACCCATCGGTAACATCTGGCATGGAGCGGGACTCAAGCTGGTTATCCCTACCACGCCTTACGATGCTAAAGGCTTAATGAAGACAGCCATTAGGGATGATAACCCGGTGGTGTTCTTAGTTCACCGGTATCACTATCCAGTGAAGGGCCCTGTTCCTGAGGAGGAATATATGATTCCATTCGGAGAGGCGGTAGTGAGAAAGGAAGGGAAGGATGCCACCATCATAGCTGACGGCTACCAGGTAGCCTTATCGCTTCAGGCAGCGGAAGAGCTGGCCGGAGAAGGCATCAGTATTGAGGTTATTGACCCCCGCACTCTTGAGCCACTTGATATTGAGACTATTGTGGCCTCGGTAAAAAAGACCGGCCGGCTGGTGATAGTCGACGAGGACTATATAAGATGCGGTCCTCATGCCGAGATAGCTTTTCAGGTACAGGAAAGATGCTTTAGATTTCTAAAAGCTCCGATACAGAGAGTTGGTAATCTTAATATGCCTATACCGCTTGCTAAGACGCTACTTGACGCGACATTACCAACCAAAGAAAAGATTATCGCCGCGGTAAAGAAAACACTGGCTTAGTTTTTACTCATTAAGGAATGAAAATTTGTCTATAGACTTGATGGTAAGTGGGTGCCAGCCTAGCACTATCATGGAGGCCCCAGGGGAATTTGGTGGAGCTGGGGTGACAATAGGCAGAACTTTTGAGCTTGCCTTTGCTCTTACATTCTAAGGGGACCTGCTGCGCAATTCAAGCTATTGTGGCACTATTTAGTCTAACGTTATAAGTTACAATTAGATCAATTACTATTGTTCGCGAAGCCATTCGCGAACTACTCACACTCAATTGTCTGTATATTACTCACCTAGTCACTTTTAGTCTCGGAGAGTAGATTAGCTTAAACGATAGTCATGCCACCATCAATAAACAATGTTTGCCCGGTAATGTAGTTAGAAGCGTCTGAGGCGAAAAAAACGGCTGCACCCGCATAGTCAGATATATCGGCTGGCTTAGCCAACGGAATTGATTTAAGCGCCTTTTCGTACTCATCAGGATGGTCTCTAAAATAATCCCGGTTGATGTCAGTGATTGTCAAGCCTGGTCCTATAGCATTCACGATAATGCCGTACTTCGCCCATTCCGCGGCAAAGCCTTTGGTCAATTGGGTGACGCCTCCTTTCGCACCACAGTAAGCGGTCCGGTTTGGACCCGCGATTAGCGCATTAGCGGAAGAAATATTTATGATTTTCCCCCTTCTCTGCTTTATCATCTCTTTGCCCACGATCTGATTGCAGAAGAAAACACCCTTGAGGTCAGTCTCTATGACTGTGTCCCAGTCTTCCTCAGAGAATTCTTCTACCGGTTTCCTCACTGTGACTGCAGCGTTATTAACCAGGATATCAATTTTCTTAAATTTTGTCCTTACCTTCGCCACCATCTCAATAATGGAGGAAATGTTGGACACATCAGCCGGGATAGCTTCCACCTTGAAACCCTCTTTTTTCAGGGCTTCAGCCGTCTTTTTGCCCTCAGCCGCCTTGCGATTAACGATAATGACAGTCGCTCCTGCCTCTGCGAGTCCCCTGGTTATGCCATAGCCTATCCCACGGTTGCCTCCGGTGACTATCGCAACTTTACCTGAGAGATCAAACATCTTCATTATCAACTCCTTTTTTATAAGAAATCGTTCTTCATACTTGTTGTTAAGATATGCATTTTCCATCTGGAAGAGAGATGTTATTTAGTGGAATTAGTATATCTGCCAGCCCTTTGATACGCAGCGTGCTATCAAAAGACTGTCGCATGTCATAATCTACTCCTGATATTAAAAAGGGCATATTCCCAGTTACATTTTCTAGCAACTCGAGGTTCTCTCTGATACCGCACGAGCTGATTTAAGCCGCCTTACCCGTTTCTGTATCTGTGGGCAATAGCCTGAGCTAGAGATTTACATCATAAGTCTTGTCAACATGAGAGCAATTTGGGGGAAAAATAGCAGCAGAGATACATGAATTATGTCAGAAATTAAGAAGGGGATGATGCCGCGGAATATGGTATACATTGAAGTGTCTTTAGCCACTCCTTTAATTACGAAGACATTTATTCCTACCGGGGGAGTAATAAGTCCAATTTCAACTATTCTAACTATGATTATCCCGAACCATATTAAGTCATAGCCTAAACTCAAAATCAACGGGAGAAAGAAAGGAATCGTAACCAGCATGATTGACAGGCCTTCCATGAAACAACCAAGAACCAGGTACATAGCTATGATAATAGCCATCATAGCATAGCGGTTAAGTCCCAGTTGAGTGATAAAGTTAGCTAACATATCTGGAAGACGAGTTACTGCTAGGAAGTAACTCAAAAGGGTAGCCCCCATTACGATAAAAAAGAGAAAGGCTGCAATCTGCACGGTACTAAAAAGGCTGGAAACGAGGCCTTTCCAGGTAAGCTTTCGTCTACCTAAGGCAATGCAAAAAGAAGCAAAAGCGGCTGCTCCGCCTGCTTCGGTGGGGGTAAAAACACCGAAATAAAGACCGCCCATGACTGTTCCGAATAAGATTATCACAGGCCATGTAGCACTAAGCGAACTTATCTTCTTGCTCCAACTCGTTTTCGGTCCCCGAGGGCCTAAAGCTGGATTTTGCGCGCATATAATGTAGATAGTCAATATATAAAAACCAGCTTGTAATATGCCAGGGATAAAGCCAGCTATGAAGAGCTTACTGATACTAGTTTCAGTCATGACCCCATAGATAATCATGAGTACGCTTGGTGGGATGAGGATACCCAAAGTGCCACCCGCAGCTACTGTCGCAGTGGCAAGTCTCTTGCTATAACCATATCTTCTCATTTCGGGCAAAGCCACTGAGCCCATAGTAGCGGCAGTGGCTGTACTGGAGCCGCAAACCGCGGCAAAACCAGAACATGCCCCGATAGTAGCCATCGCCAGACCGCCGGGGAGATGTCCCAGCCAATCGTTTACAGTTTCATAGAGCTCTTCACTTATGCCACTATGGAAAGCCAATTCTCCCATAAGCACAAACATAGGGATACAAGTCATAGTATAGCTCATGAAGAAAGTGCTGAAAGGGACTGTCCTGATCTGGAAGAGTGCATTGTCCCACCCCTGCAAATAAGCAAACCCGACAAAACCAACTATTGCCATGGCAAAAGCAATAGGTATTCCGGAAAACAAGAGTATTAACATGACACCTATGCCTATTAGCCCTACTTCAGGTGGCGTCATTTGCCTACGGCTCCTTTTACCGTGACAATAAAATCAGTTAGCGTTACAAAACAGAATAGTAAAAGGCCAATTGTTGTCACAAGAATAAAGGGGTAGAAAGGGATAAACAATGCCGATGTCACGTATGAAGATTCAAATGCTTCTTTTGCATATACTACACTCTGCCAGGTAATTAACGAGAGTAAGCCAAAGCTTAGAATATCTGTAATGCCCTGGAGTATTAGTTTGCTCTTTTCTGGAAGATGGCTAGTTACCGCGTCTACTTTGGTATGTCCCTTCACGACAGCAGTATAAGCCAGGCCAAAGACAATACTCATGCCTGTCATAGTCTGGACAGCATCCTGACTTCCAAGCAAAGGCCGGCTAAAAATGTACCGCATAACCACATCCGCTGTGATTAGAAGCATCATCGGGATAAGTATAGCGGCGCCGATACTATGATATATGATCGTAAGTCGATCTCGCCAGAAGCAAATCTTTTCTAACACAGTCTGTCACCTCTAAAGACTGTCTCAGTTTCCTTCAACGTGCTACTCCTGGATAAGATAACAGCTAAACGACCCGTATAATACTTCACCAACAAGGTCCCCCAAGACCGGCGCCGCTAATACTTCCTCCCTATTTAATTCCCCATTACGGTAGCGCTGCTAGCACTAGTACTCTTTAGCAAGCCGGCGGTATTCTTCAACAATGGCTCTTGCATTAGAATATCCGTTGGCTTCCATTTTAGTTATCCACGCTTCCTGAACCGGCTCTCCTCCTACCTTGGCCCATCTCTCCGCCTCCGCCGGGTCTATGTCTACTATTTCCCAGGAACCGCCTTTAGCACGCCGTTCCTCCAGATAGTCCAGACCATCTTGTTGACTGGCGTCCATGCAGTCAGCACCCCAACTCTCGCTCGTCTTCAAGCCGCTCATACTCATAACTGCATCTTGGACATCTGCTGGCAGCCCATTCCACTTTTCCATGTTCATGACAACAAATTCAACCCCGAAGTATAGAGGCGAAGGCATGTAGTAAGTAATTAGGTCGCCCCACTGTGAGATCTGCCACCAGCCATGGGTTATACCATCTATCACGCCCTGCTGTAAAGCCGGGACAATCTCAGAGCCAGGTAAATACACTGGGCTAGCACCAAGTGCCTGTAGCGCCTCAGTGGGTGGTCCGGTAAGACACCTTACTTTCTTTCCCTTCCACTCTTCCAGGGTTGTTACTGCTCCTGTTTGTTCTCTGGTCATAAGCCAGTAGGGCCCAACGCTATGGTACCATAGAAGCTTCAGGTTTTTATCCGTGAATTCCTTCTGAACCTCTGGGAATTTCTCAGAGAGCTTCCAGCCTATCCCCGCGGCTGCTTTACAATTCGGCGTACCCAGGAATGGTAGAGCACCAACTTCATTCAAAGGAAACTGCCCTGGGTAAAATCCAACAGCAATCCAGGACATTTCGCTTACGCCTTCGGTCAAGGCGCTCAATGTGTCAGCCGCTTTGACAAGAGTTTCACCCCAATACTCTTCTACCTTGATCTTATTACCCGTCGCCGCCTCAAGTGATCTGAGGTAAGGAATTGTAAATTTTTGTTCCCATGACGAGGTCGCCAAGGTGTGACCTGTCCATGTCACACTTATTGGCTTTTCTGGTGCCGGAGCAGGAGCAGGTGCTGGGGCCGGAGCGGGTGCTGGTACTGGGACCGGTTTTGGTGCGCAACCTAATACAATTAGACTTGAGCATATTGTCACCACCACAACTAGAGCCAAAATTTTCCCTTTCACTTTTCCCTCCTAATACATTTGGAAACGCATTGAAAAACTACCTATTGACTGCTAATACCACCTCCTTTCGAATCGAAATACTCCGGGCGACTCTCGGAGTTCAGTTAAAAACTCCCTGCTAGTTTTATTCGTTGGGATGACGCCTGCCCGATTACTTCAGGGGCAGTACACGGCAGGTTCAAGCACCTGACCCAGCGTATGTAAGCCCCTGTTTCCCCTGGCATATCCCGTCCTATTAAGTACTTGTTTTCCTTACCATTAATCGTTACCGGCAATTGAAATCAGGTGTCCATGCTGCGCTATAACCCAGTATGTGATTGGTTCGTTTGCCACCAATCACGCAACTCCTGCACATCATGAACCAAGTATGTTTCATTTAAATATCCGAGCCGATAACTTATCAAAGAAGCTCCCATTCGTAAAATATTAGACCACCGATTCATCAAAGAATCATCTATTTTATAAATAGGGAAGGCGATACTCATTGCAGCTACTGCTCTGCCACTGTAATCTCGTATTACTGAGCCGACACCCCCAGCTCCATCCCAGCTACCTTCTACACTCACGGAGAAACCGGACTTTCTAATTTCGTTGAGCTCTTGCTTCAACTTTGTCTTACTCGTAATTGTATGCTTGGCTATTGGTTTTAACTGTTCATCTGGGTACACGTTGTCAATTTCCTCCTCACTTAATGTGCTCAGATATGCCAGCCCCATTGCTGAAGCGTAAGCGGGCATAACCGTACCCACATGGTGACTAAACCGAAAAGCGTGCTGTGTTTCCTCTCTCATGATGAAGACAATGTTCCCTTTGTCATAGATGCCGACCTGGATTGCTTCCGCCGTCAGGTCATTCAGTACTTTAATAACCGGTTCACTTGCTTTAACTATATTGGTTGTGCCCAAATATAAGCTTCCCAGTGCATATAGTGCCGGTCCGATAGAGTATTTGCCAGTCTTCGGATTATTGTCCAAGAATCCGTGACTCGCTAGGTTCGACAATATACGAAAAGCAGTGCTCCGAGGTATTTTGACTTTTCGTGCAAGATCAGCCGGACCAAGTTCCGTCTCATCTAGACTAAAACTTTTAAGAACCGACACTACTCTGAAAAGATAATGGTTAGGAGTATTTGCCATAAGTAAAAATAGAACTCCTTGTTCCACTGCATAAAACTAGTTTCATTCCATGATAATACTCATTGAGGTGTTTGTCAATTTTTTTATTGTCTGTTTCTGTTTGCGTTGATTTGTATGCTTCTTTATATAGTGATTAAGCTAAGATATTAAAGTGCGAATATCTCTGCCCAATCCACTAATTCAATCTACCATTCCAATAAAATGCTTTTGTTTTGTAAATAGAAATTTGGATTGCTAGACTCAGAAATGTTCTCGTCAGAGATTTTTGGAGATGAATACGTGTGACCTGCCCCCATTAAATGGTCCACCTTTTAAGTTAGTATTTTCAGAGGGGTTTTTCGACAGGCTCATAAGTTATACGCAACTTTTTAACCAGCCGATTTTCAAAATTTCACGTCACCAAACGCTTAAGGCGGCCTTTATTACATCGAGACAAGCCATTGTGGTATGATTAATCAAAATAACAATTAGGTAGGCACAAAAATGAAGAGTAGACCTGTAACTCGGCTTACAGGTTTACTTGACCTTTGAGTTAACTGGAGATGGCCTGGCCAGTGCAGGACAAGGAGGCAAATAAGTTTTCTCCATAATCAAAACCCGCTGGTATTTTCCCCCCTGTTCGATGTTCCAGGATATCTTTCGGAGTAAAGCAAAACGATGTCAACCAGGATGAAGTATATCCTCGTAGGTTTAACCCTCATTGCCATAATCGCCCTTGCCTTCGGTTCCGGCTACAATCTGGGAAGGGTCCCCGCGGGAAGTGGAGAGGGGCTGGGGCTGGTGGAGGAGGCATGGGATATCATTTTCAGGGACTATGTCGACCGGGACCATCTGGAACCACATGAAATCAGCCAGGGTGCCATCGAAGGCATGATGGAGGCGCTGGATGACCCCTACAGTTCCTATCTCGATGCGGAAACGTACGAGATCGGTCTGAGTGGCCTTGAAGGAGAAATTGAAGGTATTGGCGCTCAGGTGGGGATAAGGGAAGAGAAACTGACGGTTATCTCGCCCATTCCCGACTCACCGGCGGCGCAGGCTGGTATGAGGCCATACGACGTCATCTTGGGAATAGACGGCGAGTCAACGGCCGATATGAGCCTGGTCGAGGCGGTGCTGAAAATTCGCGGCCCCAAAGGCAGCACCGTCACGCTGCTCATTCAGCATCAGGACGAAACCGAAGCGGTGGAAATTGAAATCGTGCGCGCCACCATTGAACTGTCCAGCGTGGCGCTGGAAATGAAGGAGGATATTGCCCACCTCAGGCTCACCCACTTCTCCAGGCGCACCGCTAGCGAATTAGCGACCGCATTGAATGACATTGACCAGGCAAAGGCGAAGGGCATCATTCTGGACCTGCGCGGCAATCCGGGCGGTATACTGGAGACCGTAATAGATGTCGCCTCGTACTTTCTGGAAGACGGCGTGGTGTTGAAAGTGGTGGATAACAGGGGTGGAGAGACCTCCCTTGAAGTCAAAACCCAGGAAATCGTCAATAAGATGCCAATGGTGGTTTTGGTGAATGGTTACAGCGCCAGCGGCAGCGAGGTGCTGGCGGGGGCGTTGCAGGACCACAGGCGGGCCACCGTCGCCGGAAGCCAGACGTTTGGCAAGGGCAGCGTTAACGTGCCGCGAGAGCTTCAGGACGGCTCTGGGATTTACATAACCACCGCACGCTGGCTGACGCCGAACGGCCGGCGCATTGAAGGGGAGGGAATCAAGCCGGATATTGAGCTGGAGCTGGAAGGCGAAGAGGCCATCCGGTGGGCAATCGATTACCTGGAAAGTCAGGGCTAGCGGACAGGAGGTGTCGGCGTGGGGAATGAGCCGGTACAGGTAAAGGTAAACGAGGCCAGGCTATCCATCATACAGGGCGATATTACCCGGCAGGCTACCGATGCTATCGTCAATGCTGCCAATTCCAGCCTGATGGGTGGTGGTGGCGTGGACGGGGCGATTCATCGGGCTGGCGGCCCCGCTATTCTGGAAGAATGCAAGAAAATCGTGGCCCGGCAGGGGCGTCTGCCCACCGGCAGGGCGGTGATAACCACCGGTGGCGACATTCCGGCAAGGCACGTCATCCACACCGTGGGACCGGTCTGGCATGGCGGTGATAAGGGCGAGGCCGAGCTTCTGGGAAGCGCCTATCGGGAAAGCCTGAAGCTTGCCGCCGAGAACAATTTAGCCAGCGTTTCCTTCCCGTCCATCAGCACCGGAGCCTATGGGTACCCGGTTGGGCAGGCCGCAAGAGTGGCGCTCAGGACCGTGGCGGCATTTTTACGGGAAAAGTCAACCTCGGTTAGAGAAGTGGTCTTTGTGCTCTTTGATGCCGCGACTTATGAGACGTATGCGGCGCTGATGACTGACCAGTACCCGCCCTTCCGTCTCTGGGACGATTAAGAAACCGGCTGGCATCTGGGGCAGAAATAGGTGCCGCGGTTGCGCACCGGGATGCGCTGAATCGGGCGGCCGCAGTTCGGGCAGTTTTTATCGCGGCCGTGAGCCACCTTGAAATCAAAGTGGGCGGTGCCGGTTTCTCCGCCGGGCCGATAGTAATTAACGATGCTGGCGCCCTTTTTGTCGATGGCGGCGCGCAGCGTCTGCTGAATGGTGTGGTGGAGGCTTTTGATTTCTTCAGGCGTCAGGCTGTCCCCGGACCTTAACGGGTTGATTCCGGCGGCAAACAGGGCTTCATCGGCATACATGTTGCCGATGCCGGCAATCACAGACTGGTCGCAGAGGAGCGCCTTGACGGGCGCTTTACGATTTCGCAGCCGCTGTGCCAGAACCTGCGGTGTAAACTCCGCTTCCAGCGGCTCCGGCCCCAGTTTTTTGATTACCGTTGTCCAGTCCTCGACCAGCCAGACCCTGCCGAACTTGCGCGGGTCGCAGAAAAAGATGCGCGTGCCTCCATCCAGATGGAAGACAGCGCGGGTATATTCGGGCGGCTCTCTGGAATCCCGGCTCAGCAGCAGCGAGCCGCTCATCTTCAGGTGAATGACAAGTGAGTCGTCCCCGTTCAGGCTCAGCACAAGGTACTTGCCGCGCCGGAACAGGCCGGTGATTTCCTGTCCGGTCAGGCGGGAACGGAATTCCTCAAGCGATGGTGTCTTGACGATGCCGTCCCAGAAAAGGGTGATGCTGGTGATTTTGCGCCCCAGAACATGCGGGGCGAGCTCATTCTTTATTGTTTCCACCTCGGGCAGTTCGGGCATGTTATGCCATTTCCCCCCAGTTCTGGCCCTTTTTGGTGTCCACCTTCAGCGGCACGTCTAGTTGAAGCGCGGAGGACATCACCTGAGGAACGAGCTTCTGCACTGTTTCCATCTCTCCATCAGGAACCTCGAGGACAAGCTCGTCGTGTACCTGCAGCAGCACCTTGCTCTTCAGTCGCTGTTTGTCCAGCTCGCGGTCGAGGTTTATCATGGCTACCTTGATGATGTCGGCCGAGGTGCCCTGCACCGGCATGTTGATGGCCATGCGTTCGGCGGCTTCCCGCACCTGGCGATTGGACGAGTTGATTTCCGGGATGAAGCGCCTTCTGCCCATGATGGTCTGCACGTAGCCGTTTTCCCGGGCCTGCCTTTTCGTGGCTTCAAGGTATTCTTTTACTTTCGGGTATTTGGCAAAGTAGGCGGCGATGAACTGGGCTGCCTCTTCCCGCGATAGCTCGGTGGCCTGCTCCAGCCCGTACTCGCTCATGCCGTAGATAACGCCGAAATTAACCGTCTTGGCCAGCCGGCGCATGTCCGCGTTCACCTGTGACCTCTCGACGTTGAAAAGCTGGGCGGCGGTGGCGGCGTGAATATCCTCGTCCTGCTGGAAGGCGCGGATAAGCCCCGGGTCCTGCGATAAATGGGCCAGTGCCCGCAGGTCTATCTGCGAGTAATCCCCGGCGAACAGGCGGCTTCCTTTCGGGGCGATGAAGGCACACCGTATCTGCTTGCCCGTTTCACCGCGGACAGGAATGTTCTGTAAGTTCGGCTCGCTTGAGGAGAGACGACCGGTCGTCGTTCTCGTCTGGTTGAAGCTGGTATGCACCCGGCCGGTTCTGGCATTTATCAGGCCGGGAAGAGCATCGATATAGGTCGACTTCAGCTTTGTTAGCTGTCGGAACTCCTGTATCAATCCGATTATCTCGTAATCTTTGAGCTCCTCCAGGACCGATGCCTCCGTGGAATATCTGGACTTGCCTTTGCGCGGGGTGGGGATTTGAAGCTCGTCGAATAAAACCTTCCCCATCTGCTGCGGCGAGTTGATGTTGAACTCATGACCGGCAAAACTGAATATCAGAGCCTCAAGCTTTGAAAGCTGCTCACCGAGCTCCCGGGACATGTCCTGCAGCAATTTTTTATCGAGGGCGATGCCGTTCCTCTCCATCTGGAGAAGCACCGGCACGAGGGGCATCTCGACCTCCGAGAAGAGCTGCCAGAGGCCCTGCTGCTGCAGTTCCCTGCCAAAGAGGTCTGCCAGGCGGCGGGTCATATCGGCATCGGCACAGGCGTAATCGGCCACCTTTTCTATCTCCACCTGGGACATGGGCCGCTGTTTGGGGCCGGTGCCGATAAGTTCGGCTATAGGGGTCATATCGATATTCAGTTTGCTGAAGGCGAGGGTTTTCAGGCCGAGTGATTTCTCGCTCATCAGGTAGGCGGCAACCATGGTGTCGAAAGTGAGGTTATTCACGCTCACGCCGTGCTCGGCCAGCACGGTCATGTCGTATTTGCCGTTGTGGGCCAGCTTGGCCAATTTGCTATCTTCCAGAACGGGCTTGAGCCGGTCAATGGCCTGCTCCAGGGGGAGCTGCGCCACTGATTGCAGGCTGGTATGTCCCACCGGGATGTAGTACGCCTCGGCCGGTGCCGGTGAAAACGAGAGGCCGACCAGCTCGGCGTGCATCGGGTTCAGGCTGGTCGTCTCCGTGTCAAAGGCAAATGACCCGGACTCTGCCAGGCGGTTTATCAAATCATCAAGGTCAGCGGGGGTATTGACGATATGGTAATCTCCCTGCGGCGGCCCGGTTTTCACTTTGGCTGGTGCCTCAGAGGCCATTTCCTCAGCTTCAATATCAGGCAGTCTGTCGCGCAGCCGGACAAACTCAAGCTCGCGGAAAAGCTCGTTGACCGTATCACGGTCATACTGGCCCGCCTGACAGAGGTCGAGGTTCAGCTCAACCGGTGCCTCGGTAACAATGATAGCCAGTTGCTTGCTCTGGCGCGCCGCTTCCTCGTTCTGGCGCAGTGTCTCCTGGAGCCTGGGGGGCGTTACCTCGTCGATATGGTCGTAAATGTTTTCCACGGTGCCGAACTGCTGGAGCAGCTTGACCGCCGTTTTCTCCCCCACGCCGGGGACGCCGGGGATGTTATCCGAGGGGTCGCCCATCAGTCCCTTGAGGTCGGCAATCTGCTCCGGTTTCACTCCATACCGGTTGCTTACCGCTGGCTCGTCATACAGCGTGGTATCGCTGAAAGAACGGCCCGCCTTCGGATAGAGCACCTTCACATGAGGCGAAACCAGCTGCATGGTATCGGCATCACCGGTGACGATGATGGTGTCAACGTCCTGCTGGCTGGCCTGGGTGCTCAGCGTTCCCAGTATATCGTCCGCTTCATAGCCGTCAAGCTCAAAGATGGGAATGCTGAAGGCCTCAACCATCTGCTTCACCCGGTCTATCTGGCTGATGAGTTCTGGAGGAGCCGGGGGGCGGTGTGCCTTGTACCTGTCAAAGAGCTGATGGCGGAATGTGGGGCCTTTCTTATCAAAGGCGATGGCGTAATGCGTGGGCTTGAGCTCGTTCAGGGTCTTGAGCAGCATCTGGGTGAAGCCGTAGACGGCGCTGACAACCTCGCCGGTCTTGCTTACGGTAAGTCTCACCGGCGACCGGCTTGTCTGAAAGGCATGGTAGGCGCGGTGGATGATGGCATTGCCGTCAAACAGAACGAGGAGAGGCTGTTTCATAATTAAATTATAGCAGAGTGGGGGATGGTAAAGAAGGGATAAGGAGGGGGTCAATCCTCCTCGGTCGGCTGCGGTGTCTCCTCTTCCTGGTAGTGCCGGCGGGCGTACTGGTAGATTTCAACGCCGGTGGCGGTCAATGGCCCCGCCAGCAGCAGTCCCCAGAAGCCGGCAATATAGGCACCCAGGACAAGCATGAAGATCATGACAGCAGGGTGGATACGCAGGTAACCTCCCTGAATTCGTGGCACCAGCAGGCTGTTCTCCAGTAACTGGACAGCCAGGAAAAGAACGATCACCCAGATTACCTTGTCCGGAACCAGGGCCAGAGCGATTATCGCCACCACAGCACCACTGAACCACGGTCCTAGCGTCGGGATGAGCTCTCCAATGCCGGCCAGAATCGCCAGTACCGGTGCGAATGGGATTTCCAGTATCAGCAGGCCAATGAAAATGAGGTAAGCCACAATCAGGCCGAGCATCAACTGGGCACGGATATAGCGCCCGAGGACTCTTTCGATTATGCTGACCAGATTCCTGATATGCTCGGAGATTCCGGGGGTAAAGGCAGAGTAAAAATAGTTTTTCAATTTATCAGAATCCTTCAGGGCGTAGAAGAGGAACAGCGGCAATGCCGCCAGACCGAGCACGATGCTGAAGGTCTCCGGCATAAAGGAAACGCCCTTGAAAAGGGCATCCCGAATGGCATTGCCCAGGGCCACGCCGGCTTCCAGGAGCGCTCTGTCCACCTCGTTGCGGACCTCCGGTGGAAATTGCTGGCGTACCACTTCCAGCCATTCCTGTATCTGATAAAGGCTCTTACTCAAAAAATAGGGAGCACCGGTGGCCAGACTCACGGAGGCATCGATAACGGCGGTAGCGATTACGTAGGAGAAAACGGCCAGTAGCGCTAAAAGAAGGAAAAAGACGATGAGGATGGACAGGACGCGCTTGCCTCCCGGCCATTTTTCTGGTCTCGGGAATTTCGATTCCAGCCAGTTGATAAGGGGAGCCAGCAGGTAAGCGAGCACCAGCCCGAGAGCAAATGGCAGGATAACCGTTCTCAGAAGGTAAAGGACCCAGAAGAATATAACCGTGCCCAGTACCAGAACGACCAGTTTCCAGTGTCGGCTTAAGAAGTGAGTCATTGCAGATAAAGTTCTCCTCTTAACTTACCGGGGGTAAGTTCAGGCAGCAGGCTCAAGGTGAAGGCTGCTGAGCTGGTTGGCTACTCGTCCGGTTTCTTTCGGCCCAGCTTTTCTTCAACACGGTGTTCGGCGGCGACGGCGGCTTCCTTGGCCTTTTCTGCGGTTTCTTTTGCCTTTTCCGCAGCGGTCTCAGCCTTTTCCTTCAACATGGCCCGGGTTTCCAGTCCCGGTTTGGGCGCGTATAGAAAGCCAATTGCCACCCCAACCACGGCTCCGAAAAGAAATCCAACAGCGAAACTGGCACCAGTATCTTTTTCAGCCATTTCTACCTCCTTCCTTTCTTCTGGCAAAGCCACTGAACAGGCTAACTGCCTGTCGCACGCCCTGAACAAAAGCCGCCAGCTGTGCCAGTGGCCTTGATACCTCCTCCTCTAGGGTAGCGGAAATATTCTCAACCCGTTTGACGGTTGACTTTGCCGAGTCCAGTATCGGCCTCAGCTTGAGATACAGCATGAAAGCCAGAATGCCGATGAAAATGACCACGATGGTAACGCCAAAGCCGAGGATTACTATCGCCAAGTCACGGAACCATTCCATACCCACTGGTTATTACCTCCATTGAAAACAGATTACCATAACATTGTAGCTATTCGGACAGGCAATGTAAAGAGGTGTTCGGCTAAAAGTCGCCCGGCGGCGCTCCGGCAACCGGTTTGAGGAAGGAAGTATCGTTGTGTTTGGTCAGTATAAACTGCCCGCTCTGGCAGGTGAAGGTGGATATGCCGCCGGTATCCTGCCTTATTTTCCAGAAGTGGCTGTTGTCCAGTCCCAGCAGCGCGCAGAGCATGACTTTGTTCACCACCCGATGCCCGACAATCACTACAGCACCCCCGTGATTTTCTATTATTCCGTTTACCAATCTGGTAACTCTTTTCCTGACATCATCCAAGGTCTCGCCGTCGGGCATCCTGGTCTTCTCGGGGTGAGTTACCCATGTGGCGTACAGTTCTTTATATTTCTCCTTCACCTCCTCATGCGATAGCCCCTGCCACCTGCCGAAGTTGAGGTCGATGAGGTCAGGCTCGACCTTAACTTTTAGTTTATGGGGCTTGGCTATCGCCTCGGCTGTCTTGAGCGCCCGTTTCAGCGGGCTGGAGTAAACGGCTTCTATCGATGATGTGCTTAAATGTCCCGCCAGCAGTTCCGCCTGTTTTACCCCGGTTTCACTTAAACCGATGTCAATCTGGCCCCGGAATACCTCGGCCACATTCCATTCCGTTTCACCGTGTCTGACGAGGATGAGCTCGGTCATCTTTCGCCTCCTGAACCTAATGCATATTAGGTAAGATGCGCCAAATGTGTCAAGAAATCGGCTGGAAAGCCCTTTTGAAGGAACTTTTTTCGTGATATACTTTAGGGCAAAGCGGGGAGGATATATTGAAAGGTAAGGACTTGCTTTCCGTAGCCGACCTGAATCGTGAGGACATACCGTTGCTTATCTCCCGCGCCGTTGAGCTGAAAGCTGAAGGCTGGACCAGTTCCCTCAGCGAGAAAGTACTGGCCCTGGTATTTGAGAAGCCGTCGTTGCGGACACGGATGAGCTTTGAAGTAGCCATGCAGCAGCTCGGCGGTCACGCTATCTATCTGTCTCCTGCGGAGGTCGGCCTGGGCAAGCGGGAGTCAGTGCCGGACATGGCCCGGGTTCTTTCCCGCTACGTGGATGCCATTGCCGCCCGCACCTTTTCCCACCGGACGCTGGAGGTGCTGGCGCAGTATGCGGACGTGCCGGTTATCAACGCTTTGTCTGACCTGGAGCACCCCTGTCAGGCGCTGGCCGACCTGCTCACCATTTATGAGAAGAAGGGTGAACTTGAAGGGTTGACCCTGGCCTATGTGGGCGACGGCAACAACGTGGCGCACAGCCTCATGCTGGCGTCAGCGATGGCCGGCATACGTTTCCGGATTGCCTCACCGGCTGGCTATAAAGTCCGTGATGACTTGCTCGAACTGGCGCGGGGCTATGCCACGGCGAGCGGGGTTGAGATACTGTGCACTGAGGACCCGCGGCAGGCGGTGCGCGGGGCGGATATCGTTTATACTGATGTCTGGACGAGTATGGGCCAGGAAGCCGAAAGCGAGAAGCGGCGCAAAGCGTTTGCTGGATACCAGATAGACGGTGAACTTCTGTCACTGGCCGAGGAAGATGCCATACTGATGCACCCGCTGCCTGCTCATCACGGTGAAGAGGTGGAGGAGGGCGTTATCGAGAGTCCGCAGTCCGTGGTCTTTGACCAGGCGGAGAACCGCATGCATTTGCAGAAAGCGTTGCTTGCGGATATGCTTGGCGGACTGGAACTGCCGCTGATGAAATACGAGTAAGGGGGATGGAATGTATACGCTGAAGATGCTCATCAATCGTGGCTGGTATCCGACTCTGATAACAGTGCTGGCGGTGCTCGGTGTTCTCTACGACTGGCCGATTGAGTGGGTAGCGCCGGCGCTTATCTTCATTCTGGCCCTTGGCCTGGTGGTGATGGTAATCAAGGCCAGAGAGCGGCAGCTGGAGCGTGCCGTTTTCAGGCTGCGGCAGCTGGCCGAATACTTTCATCGCCGCTTTATGGGAGACTCAACGCTGTCCATCTTCGTCATCATCGACAGCCTTTTCAATATCGACAATCCGAAACTTTGGGACTGGGCAAGGGCCTGTGATATGTCGCAGCGCATTTTCAATAGCTGGTGTGGCAGCTTCATCGGCCGTATGGAAAGCGACATCGGCATTACCAGACTGGCCGATTACTTGTCTACATATTTAAACGAGCTGTGGCAGATAACCAGTCAGTATTACGACTTTGTGGAGCAGTTTTATGAGATTGCCACGAAGGTGGAAATCCCCCGGGAGACACTCGACCAGTACCAAAAATTCGTCATGGAATACAATGCCTTTGTCCAGAACTTCCGCGACCATATCACCGAGCTAAGGAGCGTCGCCCGAACCGGCATTGAACCCCCGAGTGTAAAACTGGCTCAGGAAGTCGTCAGGGTGGGGTAAAAAGCGTGGTGGCAGGCAAACCAATCGTGGCCATTGTGGGTCGGCAGAACGTGGGCAAGTCCACATTGCTCAACAGAATGGTGGGGAGGCGCCTGGCGATTGTCGAGAACCTACCGGGCACGACCAGGGACCGGGTCATCGCCTCCGTATTCTGGCGTGATGTGGAGTTTACCGCCGTCGATACCGGTGGGCTGGAATTTGCCGCCCGTTCCCCGGTGGCACATGGTGTTCAGGAGCAGATAGAGGCAGCGATTGCCGGGGCGGATGTGATTGTTTTTCTGACGGATGTAAAGAGCGGGCCGATCGCTGACGACGTGGAGATGGCAGATAAATTGCGCCGGGGGAAAAAGCCGGTGCTGCTGGTGGCCAACAAGGCAGATAATGAAAAGCTGGAGGCCGGAGCGGTGGAGTTTTACCAGCTCGGACTGGGGGAGCCTCTCGCCATCAGCGCCTACCACGGAGGCGGCACGGCGGAGCTTCTGGACCGAATCATCGCTCTGCTGCCGACGCCGGTGCCGACCGCGGCTGAACTGGAACTCATGAAGGTGGCCATCGCCGGGCGGCCCAACGTGGGCAAGTCAATGCTGCTCAATGCTCTGGTCGGCGAAAAGAGAGCCATCGTCGATGACGCCCCGGGAACGACCCGTGATGCTACCGATACCATGGTTGACTTTAAGGGGCAAAGTGTGTTACTTATTGATACAGCCGGTATACGGAAACGGGGACGGATCGGAAGGGGAGTGGAGCGGTACAGTGTGCTCCGTGCTCTGCGGGCTATTGACCGGGCGGATGTGGTCTTGCTGGTGCTGGACGCTATGGAGATGGTAACCGCTCAGGACATGCACATCGCTGGCTATATTCAGCAGGCGACCAAAGGCGTGGTGGTGGTGGTCAATAAGTGGGACCTGGTGGAAGAGAAAAACGTGGTCGAGTGGGGCCGGTATCTCGGAAGTCAGCTGAAGTTTATGGCCTATGCGCCGGTTGTTTATACCTCATCGAAGTACGGGGAGGGCGTGGACCGGATAATGCCGGAAGCCCAACGCATATATCAGCAGAGATTAAAGAGATTGGCCACTGCCGAGGTCAATGATGTCATTCAGCAGGCGGTAGCCTCCCATGTGTTGCCGCGCCGGGGACCCAAACAGCTCAAAATCTTCTATGTTACCCAGGCGGAGGTGAACCCGCCGACCTTTGTTTTCTTCGTCAACGATGCCAGACTGGTGCACTTCTCATATCAGCGTTATCTGGAGGGCAAACTGCGTCAGGCCTTTGGTTTCACGGGAACGCCGCTTCGTTTGGTCTTCCGGACAAGGGGGGGAGAGCCATGATTGCTGCCAAACTCATCGCCGTAGCCTTTACTGGCTATTTTCTCGGTGCCATCCCCTTTGGCGTGATGATAGCGAGGCGGAGCGCAAAAGTAGATGTTACCAGCTACGGGAGCGGCAAGACCGGCGCCACCAACGTATTACGGGTAGCCGGGAAAAAGGCCGCGGGGACGGTGGTTGTCCTCGATATCCTGAAAGGCTTTCTGCCGGTTGTGTTTGCCGCCCTGATATTCAATGGCGAATACATGCTGGCCGGCAGCACAAGCCCGTGGTGGTTTTCCCGAAGCGCTCAGGTCCTGGCGGCGCTGGCGGCGATTGCCGGTCACAAGTGGTCGGTGTTTCTCCACTTCAGGGGGGGAAGAGGTGTGGCTACCTTCTTCGGCGGATTATTTGGCCTGTGTCCGGCGGCAGCGCTTTTCGGCGGCGAAATACTGTTTCTCGGCGCCTGCCTGACCAGATATGCGTCGCTCGGTTCGATATCGGGGGCGGTCGCTGCCTATGCCATACTGATTCCTCTTACCTTGCTTAACGGGTTTCCTGTTGAATACCTTGTTTATGCGCTCGTCGGTGCCGTATTCATCATCGTCGTTCACCGCGACAATATCGGACGGCTGCTGGCGGGCACGGAGCGCCGGATCGGCGAGCGGGTCAATACGTAAAATCGGCCGCCGACTTCAGCTTCAGAAAACAAAGTCTTCCTAAATACTTGCAATTGAGTTAAAATAAGGTATGCTCAAAGTTGGCATCATCGGCACCACTATGTGGGGCATTACTTTAGCAATCATCCTGGCGGAAAAAGGAATAAATGTCAGTTTATGGGCTCGCACCGAACAGGAAGCCGATGAGCTGAGGGAAATTGGCCCTGACCTGGACGAAACACCGGCAGTCGCCTTCCCGGACAATGTTCTCATCACCCACGAGATGGAGAAAGCCCTTGACGGGGCCAGGGCGGTAATTCTGGTGGTGCCATCCCAGTCAATGCGGCAGAATACCAGGCTGATAGCTGACCACCTTACCAAGTCAATGTTTGTGGTCAGTGCCGCCAAGGGGCTGGAGATTGGCAGCGGCAAGCGTATGTCACAGGTGATTGCCGAGGAGATAAACCCCCGTTTTCACGGCAATATCTGCGTTATCTCGGGTCCTAACTTGGCCAGAGAGATTTTACGCGGCCTGCCAGCAGCTACGGTGACTGCGGCCGAAGACGGTGCCGTGGCGAGGCAGGTGCAGAGATTACTCACCACCTCGAACCTCTGCGTTTTCACCAATACGGATGTTGTCGGGGTGGAGCTGGGGGGCTCGCTCAAGAATATTATCGCCCTTGGTGCCGGTATTGCCGACGGACTGGGCTATGGCGACAATGCCAAGGCCGCCTTCATGACGCGGGGTTTGACGGAGATTACGGCGCTTGGCGTTTCTCTGGGGGCGAATCCGCTTACCTTCTCCGGGCTGGCCGGACTGGGCGATGTCATCACCACCTGTGCCAGCCCTTTGAGCCGCAACCACTATGTTGGCGTGGAGTTAACCAAGGGACGCTCCGTATCGGAGATAGTGAGCACCATGAGCGGCGTCGCCGAGGGAGTGACCACCACGCTGGTGGCCCGCAATCTGGCCCATAACCTCGGGCTGGAGATGCCGATTACGGAGAGAATATACCGAGTCCTCTATGAGAACACTGACCCGCGCGAGGTGGCGGCGGAAATGATGGGCGGTAATATGCGGCACGAGTTATCCGGAAGACGCTGGCGGCTGTTCTCTCTATTCAAACGGCGCAAACAACCGCAGAAAAGCCGGTAAGCGCACCGTTAGACGCAGCTGATTTCAGGCCAGGAGCCGATTTTTAATCGTCGCTTTTCGCTGGTTCAAGGCTATCAGCCAGTTCCTCAAAGAGCTTGCGCTGCTCCTTGGTCAGCGATTCCGGCGTAACCACACGCAAACTTACAATCTGGTCGCCGCGTCCATTACGCCCCAGGTGAGCGATGCCCTTGCTTTTCAGGCGGAACTCTCTATCCGTCTGGCTTCCGTGAGGGATGCTGATTCTCTCTTTGCCGTAAAGAGTGGGTATTTCCATTTCATCCCCGAGCGCCGCCTGCGCGAAGTTAATCGGTAATTCGTAGATGATGTCGTCGCCATCTCTTATGAAAAACTCGTGCTCCAGCACCCCGATGGTCACATAGAGGTCACCGGAAGAGCCGCCTCTCAGGCCCACTTCTCCCTCGCCGCTGAGGCGTATCTGAGTGCCATCCTGTATGCCGGCTGGAATCTTGACCGAGATGCGGCGTTTCCCTTTCTCCCGACCGCTTCCCCGGCACTGCGGACACGGCTCTGATATAACCTGACCCTCGCCCTGACAGCGGTTGCAGATGGTGGTGTTAACGAAGCTGCCGAAGAGGCTGCGCTGGACTTTTCGCACCTGTCCGGTGCCGTTGCAGTTCGGGCAGCGAACGGGCTGACTGCCCGGCTTGGCACCGGTGCCGTGGCAGGTGGTGCACAGCTCGGTGCGTTGTATTTCGATTTCCTTCTCACAGCCGAATGCGGCTTCCTCAAGAGATATGGTTGCCTGGTATTGCAGGTCATTGCCCCGCTGCGGTGCGTGGCGGCTGGCGTGCCTCATGCCGCTGAAGAAAGTTTCAAAGATGTCGCCGAAGCCGCCGAAGTCAAAGCCCTCAAAGCCGCGGCTGAAAAGGCCGTCGGTGTCAATGTGGCCAAAATGGTCGTAGCGGGCGCGCTTGTCGGGGTCGGAGAGCATCTCGAAGGCCTCGTTTATTTCCTTGAACTTCGCTTCCGCTCCGTCATCGCGGTTGCGGTCAGGGTGATATTTAAAGGCGAGCCGGCGGAACGCCTTCCTGATATCCTCCGCGGTGGCATCCCTCGGAACACCCAGGGTTTCGTAGTAATCTCGTTTCGACGCCATTTTCAATGCCTATTTCAGCAGGTTAAAATCGCGTTCAAAAATGTCTTCCGTGCGCAATATCTCTACTATGATACTAACAAGACCACTATCAACTGTCAAGGAAAAAGCGACAAAAGGCCATTGACTGCGATAGAACATATGTGCTAAATTTGTGTTGCTTGATTTTAGTATTGGGCCGATGGCTAGAGTGAACAGACATGGGCGAAATGGAATCCGGTTATCCCAGTGAAGGACTTTCAAAAGATGAGCACGACTTACCGCCAGAATTCTGCCATTACAGGGATGAGGGCTGCGACCTTGCCGATTCCTGTCTCAACTGCCCCTTTCTACAGTGTGTCTATGAGCAGCCCGGGGGAAAGCAGCGCTGGCTGAAAACGATGCGGAATCGGGAAATAATCAGGCTGTTCACCGGAGAAGGTAAAGAGATAAAAGAGCTGGCTTTGATGTTCGGGGTAAGTGCCAGGACGGTGCAGAGAGCACTTGGTAAAACGCTGATAAAAGGAGACCGGTCGGAAAATGAAGGAAACGCTTCCGATGCAACTGTCAAGGTTGGACTTTGACCGTATCAAGGGTTACAAAGAGCTTCTCGATTTCTATCACGGTCAGCAGTGGGCAGGCCGGGAGAGGAGGGGAGAAAGACGCCTCACTTTCAACTACGCCAAGGTGTTCATCGATAAGATTACCTCATACCTGATGTCGGGCATTAACTTCGCCGTCGATGCGGCGGAGGACTCGGAAGAAGCGAGGGGTAAAGCCCGGCAGGCAGAGGAGGCACTGTACGGGGTTTATGAGGAGAATAACCTGGAGCAGCTCGACCTGGAGACGGAGATCGACTGCGCCATACTCGGTGATGCCTGTTACAAGGTCATCTGGGATGCGGCGGAGAAGAAGGTCAGGATAACCGCTCCCGATGTCCAGGGTATTTACGCCTGGTGGCTGGGAGACGATACCTCGAGGATATGGCGGGTCGCTTCCAGATATATATTATCGGCGGAAGAAGCCGAGTTTCTTTATCAGATAACGCCCAGGAAAAAGACGGCAGCGGTGATTGAAATATGGACGGAACGGGATTTTGAGCTGTACCTGGATAACATGCTGGTGGAGCAGAAACCAAATCCGTACGGATTCATTCCCTTCATCATCTATCCGAATCTGCGTGAGCCCAAGAAATTCTGGGGCGTGTCCGACCTGCCCCAGGTTATGGAATCGCAGCGCGAGTTGAACCGGGCGATGAGCCAGCTATCACGGATACTGGAATTGTCCGGCAACCCCATCGCTGTCCTGGAGAACATTGAGGAGTCCGATGATATTGCCATCAGGCCCGGGGCGGTGTGGAACATACCGGAAGATGCCAAGGCCTACCTGCTCGACCTGCTTCAGGGCGGCGGCGTCAATCTGCACATCAATTATATTGACCTGCTGTACCGTAGCCTGCATGACATTTCCGAATCGCCCCGCTCTGCCTTTGGCGGGACGGAGAGAGACCTGTCCGGGGTAGCGCTTGAGATTGAACTTCACCCGTTGCTGCAGAAGGTGCGGCGGAAGCGGATCATCCGCAGCGCGGTGTATAAACGCAGGAATGAGATGATTCTCAAGCTGCTGGAAAAGTATCGCGGCGTGAACCTTGGCGGCAATCATCTGCGGGTGGTATGGAGCCCGATTCTGCCTCAGGATATAACCCGCCAGGTTAACAACGAGCAGATACTTGTCCAGAACGGCATTCATTCCCGAAAGCGCGCCATGGATGAGCTGGGGGTCAGAGACCCGGATAGCGAGTTCGGGCGATGGCTTGAAGAGCGGGAGACCATTTTGAAAATGAATCGACAGCTTAACGCCAGGTCGGCGAGCCACGAAAAGAGGGAGAGGGTGGTAACGGCTCAGGCGGAAGGCGTTGAGGAATAATCGGCAGGAGGCATAACGGTGGCTGACGAAGAAAAAGAACAGACAGATGAGCTTGAAGGGCTTCGAGGGGAACTGGAAAGCCTGAAGCAGGAAAAAGAGGTGCTCAATCGTGAGCTCAAGGCCAGAGAAGCAACCATGGGTGAGCTTGAGGAAGCTCTTGCCGCCAGGGATACCGAGATTGCTGGCCTGAAGCAAACCATGGCCGAGTCGGAGCAGAAACTGGTGCAGATAAATGATTTGCTGTCTCAGGCGGTGGCCAGCTACCGGGAACTGGTGGTGGCGGCGCATCCGGAAATACCGCCCGAGCTCATAACCGGCGATTCGGTGGCCGCCGTGGATGAATCCCGGCAGAGTGCCCAGGCCCTGGTCGATAAGGTGAAACAGGGCATTGAGGCGGAAACTTCAAAAACAAGGGTGCCGGCCGGGGCGCCACCTCGGGCACCGCTCGATCTGTCCGTTCTGTCTCCGCGGGAGAAAATCGAATATGCAATAGGAGGTAAAAGGTAATGGCTTTAACACTGGCGGAAGCAAGCAAACTGTCCAATGATATGCTGCTCCAGGGGGTGGTGGAGACTATCATCAAGGAATCCCCCATCCTGCAGCAAATACCCTTCATCGAGATTGTCGGCAACGGGCTGACCTATAACCAGGAGAAGACGCTGCCCAGCGTGGACTTCTATAATGTGGACGACACCTGGGACGAGTCCACGCCCACCTTCGAGCAGAAGACGGCCAATCTGAAGATTATGGGCGGAGATGCCGATGTGGACAACTTTCTCAAGACAACCCGGAGCAATATTCAGGACCTTGAGGCGGCGGTGGTGGAGCTGAAGGCCAAGGCGGTCAAGGACAAGTTTGAGGATACCTTTATCTACGGCGATAGCTCGGAAAACTCAAAGCAGTTTGACGGCCTGAGAACGCTCATAGATACCACCACGGCCAGCGACCAGGTTATTGCCGCCGGGCCTACCGGGGCGACCCTGACGCTCTCCATGCTCGACGAGCTCATCGATGCCGTCAGGGGCGGCAAGCCGGACATGCTCATTGTGAGCCGCCGGTCACGGCGCAAGCTAAACGCGCTGGTCAGGGCTGGCGGTGGCCTGGTCGAAAACGACCGTGACCAGTGGGGCAACTTTGTCCAGCTCTGGGACGGCATTCCCATTGGCGTCAATGACTGGATACTGGACACGCACACCTTGAGCGACAGCGTGGAGACCGGGACCACCGGCAGCGACTGCTCCACCATTTACGCCGTCCAGTTCGGTGAGTGGGCCCTGTGCGGCCTGACTGCCCCCGGTGGGCTGACCGTGGAGCCTATCGGCTCCATGGAGAGCAAGGACGCCACCCGGACCAGGGTCAAATGGTACGTCTCGCTGGCGCTTTTCAGCTCGGTCAAAGCAGCGGCGTTGATCGGGGTGAAAGATTAGTGAAGCAGTGGGGGAGGGGATTACCCTCCCCCCTTAAAGGAGGTAAAAGATGGTACTTGCCGTAATTGAACATGCGGAATATCCCTTTGCCAAGGGAGACCTGACCTCGGACGGTGTCCAGTGGTCATCCGAGGTGGATACGACGACTCCAGACACCGATGTCGAGGTGGAGAGTGTCGCCGTCAGGCCGCCGGCACTGGGCGAGGTGATGGAGGTCGAGTTCGGCCTGACGGCGGCCTTCCGGGCCGTGTCCTCGGCCACGGCCGACCTCACCTATAAATGGCAGGCGAGGAACCAGGGCGGCACCTGGGTCGACCTGCACAGCGCGGTCACCAAGACCGATATCGGCACCAGCTACGTCGAGGAGACGCGGAGCGGCCGCTTCAAGATGGTCAGCAATTTCAATTCCCTGCCTTTCGAGGTCAAGCTGCTCATCCAGTGCAATGAAGCAAACGAAGGCCGGGCCAAGGTGAAAAACTCCAGCTATGTAAGCGTAAAGTATGCTGCGTCGTGAGGTGTGAAGTGAACTTTATCTTTGACCCCAGCTTGGTTCTTTATCTGCCGCTTCAGGTTATCGATGGCAGCCCGTTTATGTCCCGGGATGTCTATGGCCACCGGTGCACGGTGACCGGAGCCCGCTGGACGCCCGTGGGCAGGAGCTTCGACGGCAGCGATGACATAATCAATTGCGGTAATTCGTCGATATTTGATATCACCAGCTCGATCACGCTCGAGGCGTGGGCGAATCTGTCGGCGGCAGCGGCGGCAAACGAGTGGCCGGGCATACTTGATAAAAATGACAGCTATTCACTGCGGATAAACGAGAACGGCACCAATTTATACGGCAGGTTCAAGATTGACGGCAGTGCCAGATTTACGTACTTTTACACGGCGCTGCTGGAAACGTGGCATCACGCGGTTATCACCTATTGCGGCCACTATTTGCGCCTGTATATCAACGGCGTGGAGCGGACGCCAGCAACCTCGGTGACAGGCACCATAGACGTTACCACAAACGATGTCCAGCTAGGCCGGGCCGCGGCAGCATATTATCTAAACGGCCTTATCGGTGAGGTCAGAATTTACCGCCGTGCCCTGACGCTTTTGGAAATCCAACATAACTATCTGGCGACGAAGTGGAGGTATCGATGAAGTATCGGGTAAGAGTTGATTTGAGCTTTGACCGCGAAGCTGATGCACAATCACTGATGGAATATGCCCGGGAATTGAGCGGTAAAGCCGTCAGCATCAATGAGGGCATGAGTAACGAGGAGATTTCATTCTGTGACATTGAGATATGCCGGCATGATGAAGGCCTGCCCTGCACCAAGCTGGAAAGACTGGAGGTCAGAAAAGCTGCTATCTAAGAAAAGGGCAAGCAGAAAAGCTGCTATCTAAGAAAAGGGCAAGCAGAAAAGCTGCTGTCTAAATAAAAGGGAAGTATGAAGGGGCGAAGCCCCCTTCAAAAAATCATTTCCCCCTCTCCTTTTAAGGAGAGGGGGACTAAGGGGGTGAGGTGATTATGAATTTAACTGATATGAGAGCCATGGTCCGGCGTGACCTCCATGACGAGGATGACGGTAACTATCGCTGGACTGATGATGAACTGAACAGGCACATTGCCCGCGCGGTTAAAGATTTATCCGAGTATCTGCCAAGCGAGCAGAAGGCGACGAAAGCTACGGCCTCAGGCTTGCGGGAGCTGGATATATCAAACCTTTCCGACAGGGTAACGGTGATGGCGGTTGAGTACCCGGTAGACCAGTTCCCCAGACGTTACCAGAGGTTCTCGCTGTGGGGAGATACCCTGACCATATTGAGCGAGGAGATACCGGACGGCTCCAATGCTTATGTGTACTACGGTAAGCTGCACACTCTTGACGCTGATGGTTCCACTATCCCCGGCCGGTATGAAGACCTGGTTGCTGCTGGCGCTGCCGGTTATGCCGCCGTCGAGTGGGCTATTTTTGCTGTCAATCGGGTGAATGTTGGTGGAGATACCACGCCCCGGGAGTTTCTTGGTTGGGGCCGGGAAAGGCTGAACTTTTTCCGGCAGGAATTGAGGCGCCTGGGAAGGAGAAACCGGGTCAGGGACAGCAGCCTGTATAAGCCATACTATCCGGTGGTCTCAAAGTCAACTGATTATGGTCCCTGATGTGAGGCAGACATGAAAGAAGGAACGAAGCGGACCAAAGAAGGCCTGCCCCGCGAGGCATTTGCTATCGTTGGCGATGTGGGGAATCCAGATACCTGGCATTTGCCGCATCATAAGAGAAATATTGGCCGGGCTCTCAAAGGCCTTCTGGATATCGAGCAGACCGTCGACTGGAGTCAGGCTGCCGATGCGGCAAATGCCCTGTCCCCGTTAAGTCCGGGTAAAAGAGTTCGTGTTAGCCCGGAAGAGATACTCGGGGCGGCCCTTCATCTTGCGGAACATTATCGAAAGGGAAACAAGCCGCTGCCAGATATCCTGGCGGCGCTGGTGTGAAAGGAAAAAATGCGCGACCTGACATCGACATTGCTGGCGGCCCAGAAAGAAGCCGCCGCCATTCCCTGTGTTAAGGTAGAAGCCAGGAACAAAATTGCCGGCGTGGTGAGGCTTGACTGGAACAGGCTGTACACCGGCTCCGAGGATGATTATTACCATGTGGTGGCCATGCCCGGCGATGGCTCTCTCATCCGCGTCAGGGCGACCCTGCCCGGCGATTCGCGCAGGCTTTACCGCCAGCGGGTGTCTGACCCCGGTCCGTCAAGCGACTTCAGCCAGTGGATATACACCAACCAGATGAATGCCGCCGCCGTTGCCTGTGCCGCGGTGGGGGCTGAGGTTTCCATTTTCTGGATAGATGGCGTCAACCGCAAGATCCAGCGTATAAAGAGCACCGATAACGGCGTTAGCTGGGGAAGCCCCGAGGTCATTGACTATAACCCGACCATCAATATCGGTGGCCTGGCGGCGGCCTACAGGCCAAACGGTGACCTGGCGATATTCTTCGCTGACCAGGCGACGATGTATGTGAAGAAGAACATCGGCGGCCAGTGGCAGCAACGCACCACCTGGGATAAAAGCACCGGTGACCTGTCCGGCATCGCCGCCGTCTATGAGGACGACTGGAACCTGCTGGTCACCGGCCGGGATTCATCGGGCAATTTTAAACTGTGGTCGCTCATTTATGGTGATGGTGGTGATGTAGCAGCGGGAAGCTGGTCGCCGTTAAAAGAGCTGGCCTCAGCGCCATCGGGCGGCGAATTTGAGTACCTTCAGCCATTTCTGGATAAACCTGATGTCTACCGGGGTTTCTTCGTGGAGCGATTTTCCGGCAGCCAGATGTACAACCGTCCTTTCTGGTCGCATACGGTTCCGGATGCCGGGTTCGTTGATAATCTGTGGCGGGAACCGGTGCCATTTGATTTGTCGTCGGAATACGGCCTGGCCGCGGCGCACCACGGGGACTACTGCTGGCTTTCCTGTCCGGCGGGCGTCTGGCGCGCCGGAGCCACCGTTCAGAGCCTTGACCTGACCGATGATGTGCTGGCGGTACGGCAGGAGGCAGGAGAGGCATCGGGCAGACTTACCGTAGAGCTGAGGAACGATGCCGGGCAGTACGCCTCGCCGGGGCAGGGGGAACTATCCCTTCTCAACATCGGCTGCCAGCTGGACTTCAGTCCCGGCTACCGCACAGACAACGGCGATGAGGTAAGTGCCGGGCAGCATTTTTGCCTGGAGGGATATGAACATACCAGTGCCGGTGGCGCGGCCAGTCTCATACTCCATGCCCGGGACGGCTGGGAGGCCATCGCTGGCTGGAGGGCCAGGCACCAGTTCCGCTGGAACAAGGACGCGGAGGAAATGAGCGTCAAGGATATACTGGCCTTCGTTCTGGCCCGGGCAGGGCTGAAGCTGGCAGTCAAATCGCAGTCATCGGTCATCACCGGTTTTTATCCCGACTTTACCGTCAGTTCCGGCAACCTTGGCGAAACAATCATCCGAAAACTGCTCTCTTTTGTTCCTGATGTGCTGTTTCTCGAAGGTGCGACGGCTTACATTGTCAATCCCCAATCATCGGACAGCTCATTGTACAGCTATGGAGAGGAGCACCCGATTCTGGAGGGGAGATACAGGCAGGGAGCCTGGGAGCTCAACCGCGTCCAGGTGGAGGGCTATGACGCGGGGAGCGGTGAGGCGATTGTGGTTGACCGTTTTGCCTGGGATGAGATAGACCGATTATACGATAAAATCAGGCAGCTGGAAGACAGGAACATAGACACCGTGGCCAAAGCGCAGGAACGTGGCGACGCTTATTTGAGACAGGCAGAGGTGGCATCGGCCAGCGGCACCATACTGGTGCCGGTCAATTGCGGTCAGCAGCTCTGTGACGTCATAGATATCACGGACAATCGTGCCGGGCTTGATGCGGCAAAGCGGCGGGTGCTCGGCTTTGTTCTCGTTTACAGCCCGCGCCGTGGGGAATATCGCCAGCGTCTGCAACTGGGGGCAGTTTAATTAAGCGCGAAGAAGGGCAGTCAAATTGAGCTTGAAAAAAGGTGTCTTGAAGGGTTTCAATTCCGGCAACTACACGGCAACCGTACAACTGGCGGGCAGCTACAAAGTCTACCTGGAGGGCGTGGCCGTGGCCCGCAACCTCCCGACAGATGAAATGACCGCCGGAAGGAAGGTGGCGGTCATTTTCTTTGATGAGTATAACCCGAAAGAAGCAGTGGTGGTTGCGGTCTATACTTAGGCAGTTATCCAGATAACGGACAGTTTTCAGGCAGCGCCGTAAATGTCTTGCCCCACGCCAGCCAGCTGTCTGTTTCTCACGCAGCCCGGAGGATATTTACCTTTTTCCCGTGCCGGTGCCGGTGCCGGTGTTGGTGTTGGTGCCGTCGGCTTCTCTGAAGGCGGGGTCACCTCGGTGAGCGGCCTTCGCTGCTGCAGGGCCTCCACGATGTGCTCGAGGGCTTTGTTCTGCTCGGCAGCACCACGTTTGAGTTCGTGAGACGCTTCGGCAAGCCCCTGAATGGCGCTGGTATGGCTTCTCAGGTGCTCGGCATATTCCGACATGGCGGTGGCGAAGCTGCTCAGCGCTTCCTGCGTCTTGGCCATCACTTTCTCGGTGCCGTCCATCCGCTGGGCCAGTGTTTCGGTATCATGTAATGTCTCTTCGATAACCGGCGCGAATATGCCACGGTGTATCTTCTGCCCGCCGCGGCTGATGTCATTGGCGTAGAGATAGATGGCGAAAAGCGACAGGGCGACGATAATGAACATCAGGCCCTGCTTGCTCTGCAGGAAGAGGAAGGGGAAGCCCAGGAAGGGAATCTGGGTGCTGACCGTGCCGCGCAGGTCATTGGCGCGGACCGTGAACGGGTCTTCGCCGGCGTTATCGCCCTTGGTACGCCAGGCAGTGCCATACTGAGTATCGCGTACCTCAATTACCCGGTGCGCGACTATCGCCGGGTAGTTATAAAAATCCTGGATTGCCGCCGGGACGTTATAGACAATAATGTCGCCGACTTCAACACCATCCGGACTCTTGTCTGTAATCAGGATGAGGTTGCCGGCGTGGAGTTCCGGCTCCATGCTGGTACCGAAAACGGGCATAAACGGCATGGTGCCCCGTACCGTCATAAAGCCGGCGAGGATTATCGCCGCTACCGCGATGAGCGTGAGCGCGCGCTTGAAGCGGAATGATCTGGTCAGGATTATATTCAGAAATTCCTTCATCTTGTTGCTTTAGCCCTATATCATTCTAATATAACTGTAACACAGGGGCATAAAGATTGGCGTAAAAAACATAAAGATTTCGTAAAGGTTCCGTTAAGCTTTCGTAAAAATCGCCGATATGTTACCGCTGTGTCGCCTCGCAGTAGAACTCTGGGGTAATCGTCCACCCCGCCTCCCATTCCGGCATATTGTCCGAGACCAGGGCGTAGTCGCCCCCGATTACGGACAGGGTATGGTTATCGCTGGCCGGGTCTTTCAGGGTGAAGCTGGCCACCCCGTTCTCTAAAGTAAGCTCCTGGTAATTCGGTGATTGCCCCGCCTCCTCGGAGTCCTCCAGATACAGCTCCAGTTCAAGGCTCTCATAGGCTTTTTGCAGCGAGCCGGTGTTGGTCAGGTAGACCCTTACTGATAGGTCGCCGCTGTAGTCAGGGTTTTCATATACTTCAAAAAGGTCTCCCGTGGGTGCATTTCCGGTGACGGGCAGGTAGTCATAATCAATATCGGCATAGACCTGTGTGGTCCATAAGTAGCCGCCATTAAGGTCATAGTGTCTGACACCGATTTCCAGCGCATCAACCTCAGCCCACGTCCAAGGGTTATTTGTGAATGGATTGTTGTTCCAGTTAGCTGATAAGTATGTATAGGTTGTTGGCACCCCTGAAGTGTAGCCCCCAAAATAGTCCGTGCTATTCGTTCTGATGGCCACTTCTGCGTCGTGGGTGCCTGAATCAACTCTCGTATGTGTATAAGCATATACATCGGTGACGTTTCCACTCCCGGTGGTATGATCCTCGATATTATAGGTATCCAGCTCGGTAGCACCGCCCCATGTTCTGACATATGTGGTGTCACCGTCACTGACAGCCTCATCTACACAAAGGTAGTTGGCAGTATCGCCAACCGCGTCACATTGTGTGTATGTGCCGGCGGCATTTGGCCTCAGCGTTTCTGTATCCTGGGCGATGGACAGCACTTCAAGCCATTCTGGCTGGTTACCTGAGGCATTTACAGTGGCGATGTCACCGGTTGGCTCGGTGATGCTGATGACGCCCAGGCCGGTGGTGTACGTGTAGGCATATATACCGCCGCTGACGGCCAGCAGTGCCGCCAATACTACAATGAGCATAACGTTTTTATTCACCGCTCTATCACCTGCGCCTGCATTTGAGGCTTACCGCTGGGTTACCTCGCAGTAAAACTCTGGGGTAATCGTCCACCCCGACGCCCAGTCCGACGTGTCGGACGAGACCAGCCCGTAGCTACCGCCGATTATTTCCACGGTGTAAGTCACCGAGGCCAGGGTGTAGGTCAACTCGATATCGCTCAGGGTTGGCGTGGCATCGCCGGGGCCGGAGAAATCGGCCCGGTACTGAATCCAGCGGTCGCCATCATGGACGGAGTTGATTTCTGTGCCGCTGGCCGTGTAATAGTCGCCCGTGCCGGTGGGGCCGTACCAGGTCGCCGAGCTGAGCCCGGCTTCAGTCGAGGCGCTCCTTATCTGGAACCTGATATCAGTGGTCCCCGGCTCGTCAATGGTGAAATAGATATATTCCCAGTCCCAGTCCTGGTCATCGCCGGTGTCATAGGTTGCTGAGGTCAGATCGCCCGTCGAGTAGTAGGTGGAGAAATAGACGCGTATCAGGTCGAGCAACGGCGTATCCGAGCCGTCAGAGGTGAATTCCGTATTGTAGTAGAGATTGGGCCCCGACCAGCCCAGCCCGGAAAGGCTGATATTACCCGTCCCCTGGGGCATGGTATCCCAGCCGCCGGGCGTGCCCGCCGAGTTGTACCAGGTGCTGTTATCGGTGGAGAACTGCACTTTCAGGCCCGTGCCGGAGGGAACCGCCGAGGCGTCGTAATTGAACGTGTCTATACTCGCCACCGTCTCCCCGGAGAGAAGATTTATCGAGGTGAGTGTTCCCGGCGAACTGTACGCGGTGTAATCAACCTCAAGGTAGACCTGCGTACAGATGGAAGAGTCCTCGGTGCTGTCTGTCTTCAGTTCCACACCGACTTGCAAAGCGTCTATTTCATCCCAGGTCCAGGGTTGGCCCGTGTCAGGGTTGGTCGTCCACTGGTAGGACTTGGTGGTGAAGGTGGCGTCGGCGGTGCTTTCTTCGGTGCCGGTATGAACAGTGTCCCCGGGCTTGATGGCCGCCCGGGCGTAAGCATTGGTCGCTGACAGGCTGCCTATCCTGAGCGCGCTGAAGCCGCACTGGTCGGGCTGGGCGTAGTTGGGGGTACCGGTATCACCTTCATTGATAGTACGCATTTCCACTTCCTGGTTGGCATCCAGGTCATTCAAAATACTATGTGCGTTTATACTGGTGTTGAAAACTCCAACAGTGCCCTGGACATGCCGCATGTAATTCCCGTGACCGCCCACATACTGGATGCTGTCATCGACGTACCAGTCGGCCCCGAAGGTGAACCGGGTGCCGGAAGTCTGGACAGTATCGGTGATTAACCCGTTGGCCATAAACAGGTAATCATCATCCTGCTCCACCTCTATGGTCTCATTATCAGAAATGGTGAAGGAGCTGGCATCACGCACTCCTTCCACGGCGGCCCAGTCCAGCACTACACCACCGGATATTTCCTCCCCGGTATCAGTATAATAAGTGGTGATTACTTCGGCGCTTGACGGCAGCTCCATAATCTCGATGCTGGAAGCGCTGACTGTCCTGGCTACCGTTGAATCTACCAGCGAGTCGCCTCGCTGGGATTGAATGATGAGGTCCTGATTCGGTGATGGGTTATCAACAATAAAGAGCGCATGTAATGTGGCGGGTGTAGTAACGTTGTTTCGAACATGGCAGTAGGCAAAACTTTGCGGTATGGGGGAACCGGCCAGGGTAGCCCGGGCTATTCTGGCTGTCCTGGTGGAGGAGCTATTTGCGAAGGTGATATCATACTTGACCAGATACCGGGCGACTTTTTTGAGGGTGAAGGTGTAGTCATTGGCCGCCGACTTCTGAATGACGCTGTTGTCCGTTTCATATACCTGGTCTGCCCAGGTAACCTCGTTTCCGGCCCAGCTCGTGCCGCCGTAGGCGCCGGTATCGCTGTCATCGGCATACTTCAGATAGGCGACATCGGTATCATCGGGAAGCCTCACGATGCAGAGCGATGTCTTGGAATTGGAGAGAACATCGGTGCTGCCCAAGGCGTAGGGCCGCCACTGCACCACCACGGTATCGTTGGCGCTGGCGTTGACGATGCAGGCGCCGGCCGTATACCCTTCATCATTGGCATTGTCTCTGACGTAACCGAACCCCTCGCTGCCCTCCACCGCCGAACCTTCCAGAGTAACCCGCGCCCATATGCTGTGTCTGGTGTTGGAAGTGGAGGTTGACCTTATTTCGTACATGATGAGATACCAGCCATCGGCGGTCAGGTCAGTCTGGGTATCGCTGGTATGGTTAAAGCTGCCGCTGGTTTTATTCTCGCTGTTGAACGGGACGTCTGTCCAGACATTAAGGGCTCCGATGGTGTGGGTGTTGTTGGTATCCCGCCAGATGCCAGCATCGCCAATGACTGAGTCTCTGGCAATACTGAAGTAGGCGTTAACGCTGTCAATGACGCCGGAGCCGGTGCTGTGGTCGGGGATGTTATACAGGTCCCTTTCATAGCCGGCAGACTCCTCGCTCCCCACGTTGAAAAAATCACCGGGGGCGCTCTGGTTGTTGTAGCTGGTCTCTATCCAGGCATCACTTCTGGCCACATTGGAGATGCGTAACTCATCGATGATTCCATCCAGGAATTCATTCGTATAACTGCAGCGGCCTATCTCGGCGACATTAGCATTATCGGTGATGTTGCCGGTGACGGTGTGGGAACTGCCGACCTGCTGGGCATCGATCATGTGGCGGACATTCGAGCCGTTGTAGACGAAAGTCCAGTAGTACCAGGTATCAGTGGAGAAGGTGTAATCTTCATCATTGGCGGCTGTCCAGCCAGTGATGCCATTTGTGGCAATCAGATTCCTAATTGTATCCGAGTCCACGAAAGCCATCTGCCACTGGTTATCTTTTCTCAGTATTGATGTCTCGTTCGTGGGCAGGGTGTCAGCTTTCACCCAGACTTCGATGGTCATTTCATCATTGGTGAAGCTGAGGCTTGTGCTATCATTCACCGTGATTTTATCATTGCTGCCGTCAAAATCCTGCGCATCACCTATCTTGCCACTGGCGGTGACGGCAGGTTCTCCCGCGCCCTGCTTGGTGCCATCGTTATTATTAGTTGTGCTGTCTTCAATGCTGGAGGTAGTCTCATCCGTCATGTGTTGAATCATGATGAAATTGGTATCCCAGGTGTCGGTGTCGCTGGTCTCGGAAGCTCCGGCATATCCGTAATAAAGATAAACCTCGGTATCAGTGGTGCTTGACAGGTCTGTTTTCACCCAGGCAACCAAAGTACCGTCAGAATTATCATAGCTTTCAATTTCTCTTTTCAATTTGGTGGTACCGTCGGACGCGGTGAAGACGATGTCCGAAGCATCCGATTTAGCATGGTCTTTTAAATCGGTATCAGTGACCGAGACTAAAACCGGAAAATCAGTGAGGTTGTCCGAGACATTGGCCGAATTAATGGTTATCTTCTTTCGGTATTGCCATTCAGAGCTGTACCAGTTTAGTGTGGAAGCACTGCTGGTATAGATATAGGTCGTGTAATCATCAGGCGTTACATCATTCACCTTGTCCCAGTGTGCCCCCGAGTCAGGATATTGCGAGGCGATATCGGTGTCATCGCCGGCGGCATTGGGCCGGAAGGTTTCCGTAGCGGCGGCGCCGCCAGCCACCAGTTTTACCTGATTATTGCTAACAACCACATTATTTTTATAGGCAATCTTGCTCTCATCGGTGAAATTATCGGTCACATTATCGGCGAAGGTGTCCAGAATGACGTTGTCCGGGCTGGTGGACGTGTCCAGGTTGGTCAGGTTGCCGCCCTCAAAGTCCAACCGGCTGGTCTGAAAGAATGAATCGGAAACGCCGGCCAAATTTTCCAGGGACAGGGTGGTCTGCCCGTTCTGGAGGGTGAGGAGACGGTGGTTGGGCGTCTGGTTTGATGATACCGAGCCCTCCATGTATACCTGCATATTGAGGTACTGGTATGCCTTGATCAGCGGGCCGGTGTTGGTCAGATAGATGCCAATTTGCAGGTCACCGTTGTAGCCGGGGTTGGGGTGCACGGTAAACAGGTCGCCGGTGGGCACGTCGCCGGTGGTGACAAGTTCACCGTAGCCAATTTCAGCGTATACCTGAGTGCATCCTGACAGACCACCGCCCGTCGGCTGCCGCAAACCGACGCCGATTTGCAGTGAGTCCACCTCGTCCCACGTCCAGGCATCTCCGGTAACTGGATTGGTATCCCACTGGCGGGAGAAGGTGCTGTAGCTTGTGCCGGTGGTTACTTCAGGGCCGTTAGCCTCCGTGCCGTTCGTCTTTATGTGAACGTAGGCGTTTGTCTGCGTGGGGCTGGCGTCGGCACGGCAGACAACGTCAACCTTGACGTAGGTCACGTTGCCCGAGGTCGCGGTGTGGCTGGGCAGGTTGTATAAGTCCTCTTCCCAGCTGGTATTTCCCGTGTAAACGATGGTGCTGTCGCCGTCATCCGTGGGCCAGTCATCCACCAGTTGCCAGTGGGCGCCAGAACCAATCTGGCTCTGGATATCGGTCTTGTCACCGGCGGCGTTGGGGTTTAATATCTCGGTGCCGGTGGTTTCCGGAGGGACCAGGATGGATGCCCAGTCAGGCTGGCTGGCAGCCGTGTTGCAGGTGGCGACATCAGCGGTGGGAGGCGTAATACCGATGGTGCCGATGGAGGTAACATAGGTATAGGCAAAGGTCCCGCTGCTGAGAATCAGCGCGAGCCCCAGTGCGATGAAGAGGTACAGTTTTTTCTTTGCCTTTTTGTCCCAATGTCTGGTCATTCATGCCTGTTTTAAGTTGTTGCCAAATTATCTCTGGGTTATCTCACACCATATCTGCGGCTGGTAACTGCCGCCCGTCAGTGACTTAAACGGGTGCAGCCGGAAACCGCCGCCGGTGAGCACCACTTTATAAGGGCTGGCACCGGCGCCGTTCTCCCAGGTGAACAGGACTTCAGCATTTTGCATGTTCAGGACCTGGATTTCTCCCTGTTCATCAGACATAGTGTTGGTGCTGTCCTGGAATTCAAGCGTCATGTTGATGTGGTGATACTGCCGTATTAACTGGCCGGTATTCACCAGGTACACCTTGAGGACAAGGTCACCAGTGTAGTTCTCCGCCGGGGTGATGTCGAATAATGTGCTTGATGGCCACGTGCCGGTAAATTTGCCGAAAACGGACGGTGCGCTGATGCTGCCGCCCGCCGTAACATTGGCGAAGTCAGACGTCGGTGCGGTAACGCCGATGGTGGCGGTAGCGGTGGTGAAAGTGTAGGCGAACATACCGCCGGTTACCACCAGCAATGCCACTAAAGCAATCAGAAGTAGCTTCTTCACTTTTACGCCTCCCTTTATGACAGTTGGTATTACTTTGCTCAGAGTCTACCACTTGTCATAATATCTGTCAACTCTTTCCTGCTTCGGGGTTGCCTCATATGAGGCAACCCCGTTGGATTAACCCCAAGCTATGTTACTTCGCCTGCAGAACTTCAGCGGTCAGCGATGGCGTAATCGCGCCAAACGCGGTCCCCCAATATGCATAGGGGTGTGCCTTGTAGACCCCGTCCAGAGCTATAATCTGGTATTCGGCAGAGGTGCTCAAATCCTTGGCAACAAACGAGACTACGCCGTTATTGAGGGTCAGCGGGCGGTCAATTGTCTGGACATCCACGGCAGTGGCATTGTCGGTGGAGGCAACGAGCCTTAACTTTATCATCCAGAGCCCGTAGTTTTTGCCCATCTCATCGATGTTGTCCAGGTAGACGTTAATGGCTACGTCGCCGGGATAGTCGGTGGTCAGGTTGACGCTGTAGAGGATGCCGCCCCATATCTTGCCGCGGTAGCTCCCGAATATTTTACCGTTACCTGAATAAACAGGCTTGCCCGTGTCTACGGCGCCAATTTCGGCAAAGTCAGCTCCGGCGGCTGAGACGGTGATCGTCTGGGTGGCGGCGGTGTAGGCATAGGCAAACATGCCGCCGGTGACCACCAGGGATGCCACCAGAGCGATAACAAGATAGCGCCTCAGTGTGTTTCCCATTACTCCTTTTACAATGTTGTTCATTTCCTTCTCCTCCTTTCGGATAATTGAAATTTCCCCTTGCTTTTTATAACATATTGTTGACATTTCCTGGGGTGGTAGGTTTTCCTCTTGGCTCATTCTTTTTAGGAATTCCTACCATCTTTAATGATGTCCACAACTAATATTTGTTTCACATTTGATCACCCCCCCTGTATCATGTTTGATTAACTTATATCTCCGCTAAGGAACTTGAAACGTTCTTTCAGGCTTTCCTTGAAAGCGGCGAATTCCTCTTTGGTAATATACTCGGTACCCGGTTTGCCGGTGAAACTGACCCGGGAGATCGCCGGCAGGCCGCTCTGGGCCATCTCAATCACCATTAGCTTCTGGTCGTTGACCACCAGCTTGTACTGTGCGGAGTGAAGCCGCTTGTCGAGTGCCTCATCAGTGATGCCCAGTGTACTGGCTATCTGTTCCTTGGTGTTGCCATCGGCTATCTGGTGCAGGATTTCCGCCTCGCGGGGAGTGAGGTGGGCCAGCAGTTTCCCGGCCTCCTCGCCGAGCGAGGAATACGCGGTAAAATCATCAAGAATCCGGGAGGCAATCTCCGGTTTCCGGATGGCCTCACTTATCGGTTGGTTGCCCTTCGCCACTTCCCTTATCGTGTTAATCACGACATCGGGGTCAACGTCCTTGTTAAAGCAAGCGCTGGCACCGCTTTTCAAGGTCTCAAAAAGCTGTTCCTCGCTGTAATTGTCCATGACCAGGATAACCGATACTTCAGGCAGGGTCTGTTTAATCGTACGCGTGGCCTCAAAACCGTTTACCTTATCATGGCTCGCGTTCAAAATCGCCACCTGCGGTGGATTGGTCTCAATAAAAGCCAGTGCCTGTTCGTTACCTACGTCTTCACCAATCACTTCCATATCTTCCTCACCGGACAGGGTAAAGTGAATGCCTTCACGGAAAAGAACCTGCCAGTCTGCCAGAAAGACGGTTATTTTATCCATATTCAGCTCCTCTAAAGCTGCCGTAATATCTACGCTTTTAATCTAACACGTGAGCATAAAGACAGGCATAAAAAAAATAAAGATTTCGTAAAGGTTCTATTAAAGTTTCGTAAAGAATGGCGGGCCGGATGGTTAGAAGCGCAATTTTTTCGGGAAGGCGGCGGGCCGTCCGTTCCGAGGTCAGGCGGGACTGACAAACTTGTAGCCCATGCCGTGCTCGGTAACTATGATGCCGGGTGATTCAACGTTATCACCGAGCTTTTGCCGCAGGTGCTGAATGTGGACCCGGAGCAGGTCACGGGCGTCGCGATATGCTTCGCCGGATACCTTGGTGAGCAGGTTTTCATGGGAAAGCAAACGCCCCTCATTTTTGATGAGATGGTAGAGTAATTTATACTCTGTCGACGTAAGCTTCACCGGCTTGCCATCGATCAGGACCTCATTGCGGGCAAAGTCAACGTGCAGTTTGCCGCTGGTGTAAGGCTGTTCCTCAGCGGGAGATGGCTCACCCCGGGAACGGCGCATCACCGCCTGCACCCGGGCCAGCAGTTCAATATGACTGAAGGGCTTGGTAACGTAATCATCGGCGCCCAGTTCCAGCCCCTTGGCGATATCAGTGTCTTCGCTCTTCACGGTAAGCATTATCACCGGGACATGAGAGAAGCGCCGTATCTCACGGAGCACCTGGAAACCGTCCATATCGGGCAGGCCGATATCAAGTATGACCAGATCAGGGTTTTCCTTCTCGACAAGCTCCAGCCCCTTGTTGCCATCACTGGCGGGAAACACCGATGTGTTCCCCCAGCGTAGCTGGAAGCACAGAGAGACTACCTCTATTATTTCCGGTGAATCATCAATAACCACTACTTTCATCTATTCACCCTCTGCTCTCAGCTCTGTCCCGATAGCGGCAGGGAGCAGAAAAAGTGGCTGCCCTTCCCCGGGGTACTCTCCAGCCATATCTTGCCGCCATGAAGCTCCACCAGGAACTTGGTGATGGCCAGTCCCAGCCCGCTTCCCCTGCCTCCGTCAATCTGGTAATAGGGTTGAAATACCAGTTCCTGCTTATCCGCCGGAATGCCAATGCCGTTATCAGACACCTCGATTATTAGATTGGAGTCATTCTTGGCGGCCGTCACCGTTATGTTCCCTCCCTCAGGCGTAAACTTGCTGGCATTGGTGAGCAGATTAATCAGTATCTGTTCCAGGTAATGGCGGTGTGCCCGGATATGAGGCAGGGCTGCGGGCAAATCAATGTGTAATGACTGTTTTCGGCTGTGCGTAATCGGGTAGATCTGAGAGGTTATGCCGCGAACGACCGGCCCAACCTCAAGCGTCTCGGGCTGAAAGGAAAACTCGCCGGAAAGCAGGCCGGCCATTTCTGAAAAGTTGGTCAATTTTTCATCAAGGCTGTGCGCATTGCGAACTATATTCTGGATAAGTCTCAGCGGCATACCTTTATGGTCTGACTGAAGTTCTTCGGACAGAAGCTCTGCGGAAACAATGATGGCCGTAAGCAGCGTTCTCAGCTCATGGACGGTGGCATCGCCAAAGCCAATCTTTTTACCATCCTTATCACTTATCTGTCTCAGGCCTTCCATCTCTACCGCCGTCGGTGCATTTTTATGGGCGTAAGGATATCACTCGTTTTCTCTGGCCATTCCCTTGGCCACAAGTTTCACCGTGTTGAGAATGCCGATTATAGCCCGTTGAATCTCGATTGGCTCCTCGGCCAAGATTTTGGCAACATACGGGTCCAGGCGGCGGTTGCCGTAAGCGGTACCTCTCTCTTCGGCGACTGTGGAGGTGTGCGGCGACAGGAAACCGGCGAGGGTGAAGAGCTCATCCTCGTCAAAGCCAAGAGGCTTGGCAATTCGGCGCAGGATGTGAGCTGAGGGGAAGCGCTCGCCTCTCTCAATACGTCCTAAATGAGAAGAAGATACCTCCGAAGCAGCGGCCAGTTCCTGCAGGGTCAGCGGAATGGCGATTCTCTGCTGTTTTATTATTCTGCCGAGGTCATTATTTATTTGTGGCATGGCTTTGCTCCTCAACTTATCTTATTATAATTCGCCAATTGGCAAATGTCAATATAGCTTGACAAAGGCCATTTGTCCAGATATCTTCATGCTCATTCTAAAATGACCACGTTAAGCCATCATAAAAATAATGATTAAATTTCATTAAAATCTGCCGTCTGACGTTTTTATTTTTCCTTGACATCGGGCGGAACTACTGACTAAAATGTGATGGTGTCTTGTGCGGTGGTGTGGATGCTCGGGTGTGGCTTATTTCTCTATTTCTGATGGAGATAATGCAATCCGGGTTTGGAAGGAGGATGATGCTATTTGACCGAGGTAATGGCGGGCGATAACGAGAGCTTTGAAAGTTTGCTCAAGCGGTTCAACCGCCGTGTCCAGCAGACCGGCATCTTATCGGAAATACGCCGTCGAGAGCATTATGAGAAGCCGAGCGTCAGACGCAAGCGCAAGAGGGCGGTTAAAAGGCGCAGTGTCGCCAGAGCAGTGAGAAGATAGTCTATTGACGAGGATAATATGGGAGAAGCAAACCTGAAGCAGAAACTTTCTGATGACTTGAAACAGGCGATGAGAAGCGGCGATACCCTGAAGAAGAGCGCCATAAGAATGCTGATGGCGGCAATAAATAACGCCGAGATCGCCCGGCAGGCGAAGCTGGAGGACAGCGATATCTTCGGTGTTATCGCCAAGGAGGTCAGGCAGCGGCACGAGAGCATAGAGGCCTTCAAAAAGGGCAACCGGCAGGACCTTGTTGATAAGGAAGAGGCGGAACTGGCCGTACTTCAGGGATACCTGCCGCAGCAGATGAGCCGGGAAGAGGTTGTTTTGGCCGCAAAAAAGGTCATCGCAGAGGTGGGTGCTGAGGGGCCCGGTGATAAGGGTAAGGTAATGCCCAGGCTTATTGCCCAGCTGAAAGGCCGGGCGGACGGTCGGGAAATCAACGAAGTAGTCAGCGAATTACTCAGTTCGTGAGTCAGGTGAATAAGAACGAAGGTCTTAAGTATTCACGAGGGGCGTATGCCCCTCTTTTTAATCTCTGTTAGTAGAGTAAAGATTAGATGCACCGAATAGAGGTCCGGCTGAAAAGCCATCTGCCTGATGCCCGGGGGCAGGGACTGGTCAAAGACATTCAGGACCTGGGCATTGCCACCGTATCTGATGCGCGTGTGGTGGATATATACTGGCTTGATGCCGAGCTCGACGCGGCGACCCTGGATTCAATCGGGCGGAACCTGCTCGCCGACCCCGTCACCCAGATTTACCGTTACCGACAGGGTTCACCGGCTGAGCCGGTTGATGAATCCCGGTATCATACCGTTGAGGTCGCCTATAACGCCGGGGTCACCGACCCGGTTGAGGACAGTGTCCTGAAGGCTATTCGGGACCTGAAAGTGGCGGGTGTCAGAGCCGTCAAGACGACGAAGCGGTATCTTATCGCCGGCCAGTTGACCGATGAGCAGCTGGAAATCATCTGCAGCCGGCTGCTGGTAAACCCGATTATTCAGCACGTCGTGGAGCGCGAACAGCTGAGCTTCCCGGAGAATCCAAAATATCATTTCAAGCTGGAGGCGGTCGATATCCTGAAAGGCGAGCAGACCGCGTTGCCAAAGCAGTTCGGGTTCACCGCTGAAGAATTTCAGTCCATCGTTGATTATTATCAGAAGCAGGGCCGCAACCCGACCGATGTTGAGCTTGAGACACTGGCCCAGACCTGGTCGGAGCACTGCGTCCACAAGACATTCAAGGGCAGGTTCACGCTCGATAACAGGGTGGTGGATAACCTGCTGAAGAGCACCGTGATGAAGGCGACCCGTGAGCTTGACCGGCCCTGGTGCCTTTCCGTTTTCGTGGACAATGCCGGGGTAATCGACTTTGATGGTCAGTGGGCGCTCTGTTTCAAGGTGGAAACGCACAACCATCCCTCGGCGGTGGAGCCGTACGGAGGCGCCGCCACCGGCATCGGCGGTGTCATCCGCGACCCCCTCGGCACCGGGCTGGGGGCGAAGCCGATTGCCAACACCGATGTCTTCTGTTTCGGCCCGCCTGATTTGCCTTACGAGAAAGTACCCCAGGGCGTGCTTCACCCCCGCCGTATGTTCAAAGGGGTGCGGGCCGGGGTGGCCGACTATGCCAACCGGCTCGGCATTCCA